>Ga0247836_1000046_pt1 | contig 181600 bp, 158 predicted proteins | sample LaCruzMarch2015__4_FD_187116 | JGI IMG/M metagenome (GOLD analysis project Ga0247836, IMG submission 187116) | Freshwater microbial communities from meromictic Lake La Cruz, Castile-La Mancha, Spain - LaCruzMarch2015_14m | ecosystem: Environmental > Aquatic > Freshwater > Lake | place: Spain...
CTTTTGAGCGTTCACCCATTCGAGAAAGCACCTCTCCATGAACTACTTACGGAAAAGGATTTCAAAACTTTCACATCACCTCCCGCTAACCAATTGAATCTGTGGGACTTATAACCGGACGCTTGTGTACAAAAGTGACTATCTGTTTTTTAGCAGGTTCTAAGTCTCTTGCGATTTGAGTCTTAAGGATATTCTTTTCCGCAGGACTTTCCGCCCGCAAAATAATCTCGTAAATTTCATCATGCAATTCAGCTAAAGCCGCAGCTTGCTGATCCGGGCTTTTTTCAAGAGTTGTGTTAAACTGAGTTATCTGATCCCTCAACACTTCTCCATACCCGATAACGGCACTTGCCATAAACAGCAACGGAAGAATGATTGGTATCTTCATGGCACACTCCCCTCAAGAGTTGGCGTCCAGGGATTTGGGGCTAGTATTTCGAAATTGTAAAGGGGTCGGTCATTCATATTGACATATTGCGGTTCGAGCTGAGTGGTGCCGGAGGGGCATTTCTTCTTTTAACGACCTCATTCACGCCCTCAGCCGCGAAATCTCTTTGCTCAATTCAAAAACTCCAGCGTTTAAAGGGCACTTTATCGGCGAATGTGTCAATATGAATGACCGACCGCTTGAGGTGTGCTGGCTGGCCAATCCCGCGGCTCAGCCCCAAAATTGACCAGCGCAGCGCAAATGGTTCGCGTCGAGGGTTTTTCAGGGACGTTTGTCCTGCGCATGCGATTTCAATCCCACACCAATTGCCGAAGAGCCCTTAAGCTGTGATGACGCCATCGCGCAAGATATGAAATTTCAAGCAGCAAATGATCGAAGACGGTCACTTGGGAAATCATGAAGGACGAATTATGAATTGTGAAAAGTGTTGGGAGCAAGATCGCGCAAAAACTCTTCGCACGGGAGGCAGAGGATGCCGTCAATCAGGAGGCGTTCCTTCCCGCGATAGAGAAAGAACCGGCGCGCTTCCGGATAGTCCTCGGCAAAGTTTTTCAGTCCCCGGAGGTCTTCGTTGCGGACCTGTGCGCTGTTCTTTACCTCAAGGGCATAGATGCCGGATTCCCCATAAACCACACAATCCACCTCGACCTTCGAGCGCGTCAGCCAGTAGTAGAGGCGGTGATCACCACGACTGTAGTCGCACCAGGCCCTGAGGTGCTGGGCGACGAGTCCCTCCAGCGCCAAGCCATCGATCCCGGCTGGCGCGTCGAGCGGCCCCGCCGGACGGTTTGCCCGGAACACACCCGCATCGAAGAAATAGAATTTCGGGTGCGCGGCCAGCTCACGCTTGGCTCGGCGCGTAAAAATTGGCACGCGGAAGGCGAGCAGCAGGTCTTCCAAAATGTCTAGGAACCCTTCCACCGTCTTGCGGTTCACCTGGCACTCTCGCGCCACATTTGCAAGGTTGAGAGCAGACGCTTGGGAGAAGCTGATGGCTTCGAGGAATCTGGAGAAGCTTCCGATGTTGCGGACGAGCCCTTCTGCTTGAACCTCTTCTCGGAGATAGAGTCCGCTGTAGGCTCGCAGGAGTTCCTCTGGTTCCTGCGCCCCGTGCACGACTGGAAGCATCCCAAGCCGCAACGCCTCGTCCAGCCGGAACCCATTGCCCATCTCCGCCGCCATAAACGGATGCATCGCCCGCTGCGCCGCACGACCGCCAAGCAAATTCACCCCGCCCCGCCGCAATTTACGCGCACTCGAACCCGTAAAAATAAATTGGACGCCCCGCTTTTCCTCGATCAGAGAATGCGCCACCTCCAGAAGCTCCGGCAGCTTCTGCACCTCATCAATTACCACATGGCCTACCCCGGTAGCAGCGTCCAACCGCTCACGCAGACGCTCCGGACGTGCCGACATCACGCGCAAAGTCTCAGGATCCAATAGATCCACCCGCATCGCCGCCGGAAATCGCTCCCTCACCCACCACGTCTTGCCAGTCCCACGCGGGCCAAGCAGAAAAAAATGATCCTTGGGAGGATCTAAAAATCGTAGCGCTGATTCCATTTTGCGCCGCATTATGGCATTTGTTGTGCCAAACTCAAGGCTTACTACGCTTTCTGATCAAACCCATCTTGACTGACTGCTGTAACTGGCTCGGGGCTCCACTAATTTCAGGGCACATCACACGCTCCGTCTCTGCCGCGTCAATCGATTTCTGCGACCACATTTTTCCGCGCCTAAAGCAACCCTTGGTGTTCGAGGATCGCAAGGGAAGCAGCTCGTGCTTCAAGCCCGGAGGCGCCCTCACCCTGCAGATTGCAGGCAAATGCATACACTCCGCTTTTGCAGCGCACGTAGCCGACGAACCAACCAAGATTGTAGCTCCCGGAGCGTGAAGCACCCGATCCGGTTTTGCCGTAGAGAGTTCCGATGTTCGTGGTTTTGAATTCCATGATTTCAGCGAGGAGGTTTTGAGAACTTTTCGAAAATGGCACGTCGCCGGCGACCAAACGTTGCATGAGTTGGGCCTGCTCCGCCGGGGAAATGAGGATCGGCTTGCGCCCTTCGGCGGGGAGCCAAAATACATCGATGCCGGCGGACGTGTTTTTATCACCGTAGCCGATCTTTTGAATCCAGTTTTGCATCGGAGCCTCTCCGATTTTTCGTGCGAGCGCCTGAAATGCCGGCACGCACGAAGCCTGAAACGCCTCTTTCACCGTCAGGTCCTTATTCCAGTCCTTGATGCTACGAACCTCCCCGTCCCATCGATAGAAGGGTTCATCTGCGCCGGTGACCAATCCGGATTCAATTCCGATGAGCAGATTCCAGATCTTGAACGTCGAGCAGGGGGGCAGCCGCTCCGAAGACCGCGCGGAATCAAAATCACTGACCGCACCGGTCGAGCAATCGATCATGTAGAACGTGCCCGAAGTTCCGCCCAATGCCTTCTCCACCACCGACGGAGGAACGGGAAATCCCGCCCCTGCATAAGCGCACGAGGTCAAGAATGCCAAAACAACCACCATGCGCGCGCTGAGATTCACCATGCTCACTCGTGTATCACAATCGACCGTCGTTTGCCAAAAACCAATCGCGCTCTCGAAACCCCGGTTCCTTGTCTTGCACCACGCGGGCTGGTTCCGCTATTTCTTTGGAGTAATGAAAATTCCTGTCGCGGTCGTTGGAGCCAATGGATATTCGGGCGAAGAACTTTGTGCTCTGCTCGGACGCCATCCGCATGCCTGCGTCACAGCAGCCACGTCGCGGCAACACGCGGGCCGCAAACTGGGTGATGTGCTGCCCCGGTTTGCCGGATCCCCCACGCTCGGAAATCTGGAGTTTTCGGCGTCGTCGATTTCCGGGTTGCTGGCGTCGGACGCGGAGTTTTTCTTTTTGGCTCTGCCGCATGGATTGGCGTCTGAATTTGCCGAACCGCTCGTGGCCGCAGGCAAACGGGTCATTGATTTGAGCGCGGACTTTCGGCTGCGCGATGCAGCGGTCTATGAGGAATTTTACGGCGAGCCGCATCCAGCACCAGCGCTGTTACCATCCGCAGTTTACGGACTGCCGGAATTGCACCGCGAAGAAATCCGGGGCGCAAGCTTGGTGGCATCCGCCGGATGTTATCCGACGAGCATTCTGCTCCCGCTTGTTCCGTTGTTGAAAAGCCAGCTCATTTCCAGCACTGGAATTGCGGTTGCGAGTGCGAGTGGCGTGACGGGTGCAGGCCGGAAGGCTGAAATCCCACTGCTCTTTGCCGAATGCAACGAGAGCTTGCGGGCCTACGGATTGCCAAAACATCGGCATCTGTCGGAAATCGAACAGGAGTTGAGCCTCGGCGCTGGAGCCCCGGTGGTGGTCACATTTGTTCCGCACTTGGCACCGATGAATCGCGGCATCCACACGACGATCTTTGCCGATCCTGCACCGGGAGTCACCGAGGCCCAGATCTTTGAAGCACTGCACGCCGCTTACGACCACGAACCCTTCGTGCGGGTAAGCCGTGCATTGCCGGACACCAAAAACGTGTTCGGGACCAACTTCTGCGACATCTCGCTCCGGATGGACCCGCGCGCCGGGCGTTTGGTTTTGCTGAGCGCTGAGGATAATCTGGTGAAAGGTGCTGCCGGGCAGGCCGTGCAGAATTTCAACCTCATGTCCGGCTACGAAGAATTCGCCGGGCTTTTGTAATTCCGGCTGCAAACGAAAAGATCATGTTAACTACCCATAAAATCAAAGGCGGCGTTTGCGCTCCGCTCGGCTTCAATGCGTCGGCGGTGCATGCCGGCATCAAACCCGGCAATACAAGTCGCGATGACCTTGCGTTGATTGCATGCGATGGACCGGCCGTCGCTGCTGCCACATTCACAACCAACCAAGTCAAGGCAGCACCCGTGCTGGTTTCGATGGAGCATCTGCGTTCCAAGTCCACGCGCGCCGTGGTCCTGAATAGCGGCAACGCCAATGCATGCACCGGAAAAACCGGCCTCGCCGACTCGAAAGCCAGTGCCTATGTGGTGGCTGCTGCGATGCACGTGAAGGCGTCCGAGGTGCTTGTTTGCTCGACCGGGCGGATCGGCGTGCCGATGCCAATGGAAAAACTCGTCGCGCGGATTCCCGCTTTGGTATCGGCGCTGAGTCCCAAGGGCAGCTTGAGTGCGGCCCGCGCAATCATGACCAGCGATAGCGTGCCAAAAGAGATTGCTGTCGAAGTCGGTGACGGGAAAAAATGTTTTCGCATCGGTGGCATTGCCAAGGGGGCCGGAATGATCGACCCGAACATGGCCACCATGCTTTGCGTTTTGACCACGGACCTCGCGCTTCCAAAGGCCACATTGAAGCGCGCGCTGAAACGCGCGGTCCAGCAATCGTTCAATCGCATCACGATCGACGGCGACATGAGCACCAACGACACCGTGATTTTGCTATCCAGCGGACGGAGCACGGCTCCGGTGGATCTCGATGCCTTCCAGCAGGCTCTCAACGAAGTCACATTGGACCTTGCGACAAAAATCGTGCTCGATGGCGAAGGTGTCAGCCGGTTTATCGAAGTGGTCGTGCGCGGGGCAAAAACGACCAAGGACGCACGCGCCGCCGCCGAGGCCGTCGCAAAATCCCAACTCGTCAAATGCGCATGGGCCGGCGGCGACCCGAATTGGGGCCGGATTCTCGATGCCGTCGGATACTCCGGAGCAAAAATCGACGCCGATCGCGTGGACATCGATTATGACGCTGTGGCTGCGGTGCGCGGTGGAATGGCAGCCAAGACGCTATTCGCCAAGCTTCAGAAGGTCGCAGCCAAAAAGAAGTTTTGCGTCACGGTGGACCTCCATTTGGGAGCGGCGGAGTATTCCGTGCTCACGACGGACCTCACCGAAGACTACGTCAAATTCAACCTTGGCGAATAATTCGATGTCTGATTCCCGACGAGATTTGAGCGCACAAGGACGGTCGGAGGTCCTCATTGAGGCGCTTCCATTTATCCAGAAATTCCGAGGCCAGACGTTTGTCATCAAATACGGCGGCAGTGCAATGGAGGATGATCGTGCCGTCGAGCGCCTGCTGCGCGATGTCGTATTCCTCGAGGCCGTCGGGATCAATCCGGTTCTAGTGCACGGCGGAGGCAAAGCGATTTCATCCAAGATGCGCGAGGCGGGATTAGCTCCTCAATTCATCAACGGCCTCCGCGTCACCGATGAGGCATCCGTCCGCATTGTCGAAGAAACTCTCGATCATGAAATCAACCCCGGCATCGTCGAGATGATAATCAAACTCGGCGGCCAAGCCGTCGGGCTCTCCGGTAAAGATGTGTTCCGCGCGTCGCGCATCGCACCCGTGGATACCGATACGGGCCCCAAAGACATTGGATTTGTCGGTGAAGTATCAAAGATCCTCACGGCCCCGGTGCTCGCGCCAGTGCATCGCGAAATGGTCCCGGTGATCTCACCCATCGGCGCGGATTCCAGCGGACAGGTGTTAAATATCAACGCCGACGTGGCAGCGGCAGCCTTGGCTGCGGGACTCAAAGCACACAAGCTGGTATTCATCAGCGATGTGCCGGGCATCATGCGTGACCCGGCGCAGCCGGATTCCTTGATTCCAAGCCTCAGCGTCGATGAAACAGAATCACTCATCAAACAACGCGTGATTGATGGCGGAATGATTCCCAAGGTGCGGTCGGCGACCCGCGCGCTTGCGGACGGTGTGACTAAAATCCACCTGATCGGCGGCCAAATCCCGCACTGCCTGCTGTTGGAGATCTTCACAAATTCCGGAATTGGCACAGAGATCACTGCGTGATGGGGAAAACTTTTCGCCTCCGTTGCGTGCTTGCATGGCGTAATTTCTCGCAATGACATTTTCGCAGCGGTTTAACACAGGGGTTCGATCTCCATTGATTCAGCAGTTCCGGCAATTGCTGGAGCCGGCTGATGATGCGCGGCTGAATGCGATGGCTCAGCAGTCCGCTGCGATCACACGAAGGTTTTTTGGGAGAACGATGCGGTTGTTCGCGCCGTTGTATTTGTCCAACGAATGCATCAACTCGTGTGCATATTGCGGGTTCTCGCGGGAAAATGCCATTTTGCGAGTGACGCTCGAACAGGACGAAATCGTCGCCGAGGCCCGGCACCTCGCAGAGCTTGGGTTTCGCAATATCCTGCTGGTTGCGGGCGAGCATCCGAAGTTTGTCTCCAACGGCTACCTCGAAGACTGCATCCGGCGATTGGTTGAGTTCATCCCCAGTGTTTCGCTTGAGGTGGCTCCGATGGAGGCCGCCGATTATGAACCTCTGGTGCGTGCCGGGGCGGAGGGGTTGGTGGTCTATCAGGAAACGTATGACCCCGTTGCTTATCCAAAGCTCCACACAGCCGGGCCGAAAAAAGATTTTCTCTGGCGACTCGACTGCCCCGAGCGTGCCTATGCAGCGGGCTTCCGACGGATCGGCGTGGGCGCGCTCTTCGGACTGAGCGACTGGCATGGCGAGGCCGTGGCGTTGGCGAGTCACATCGAGCACTTATTGAAAGTCTGTTGGCGCGCACAACTCACCGTGAGTATGCCGAGATTGCGTCCGGCAGCGGGCGAATTTCATCCGACACACCCGCTCGGTGACCGTGAATTCATTCAGCTCCTGTGTGCGTTTCGGATCACGTTTCCGCACATCGGGATTGTCCTGAGCACGCGCGAGCCTGCCGGGCTCCGCGATGCGCTGGCGCCGATTGGCGTGACGATGATGTCCGCTGGGAGCCATACCGAACCAGGCGGCTACACGGGTCAAGGAGCGTCAAACGTGCACATCACCCGAAAAGGCCGCATCACCGACGAAGCAGTTCCGGCCGCCTCCGGCGCAACGGAGCAGTTCGCAATCTCCGATGATCGGTCACCATCCGATGTCGCGGAAATGCTCGCGCAGCTCGGATTAGAGCCGGTTTGGAAAGACTGGGACGCAGGTATTCTCGGTGCTGCAAGTGCATCGCGGTGATCCCGGCTCTACCTGAATTCCCGCCTTTCACCGATTCATGACATCGCGATCCACGCTATACCGCTCCAAGACATTGCTCACGATGGACGGGCGTCCACCAATGGCTGGAGGTGCGATCATCGTGCAACGCGGCCTCATTGAGGCCGCCGGTTCCTATAAAGATCTTCGCACGGGGCACGACGGCGGCGAGGTGGACCTCGGTGCGGTCACGCTGCTTCCGGGGCTCATCAATGCGCACTGCCACTTGGACTTTACCATTATGCGTGGCGCGATTTTGCGCACGACGAAATTTTCCGCGTGGATCAGGCGTTTGAATGAACTGAAGCGTACGCTCACCGACGACGATTATCTGGCATCGATTGCGAATGGATTTTGGGAACTCAAACGCTGGGGAACGACAACCGTTTTAAACATCGAGTCGTTTCCGGAGCTGATGGTGCGCATGCCACCGCCGCCGATTCGGACGTGGTGGTTTTACGAACTGCTGGATATCCGGAACCGGATTCACACCGAGGATGTCGTCGCCGGGGCGCTTTCGTTTTTTGAGTCCCATCGAAACTGGCTGGGTGGCTACGGGTTGTCCCCACATGCGCCATACACGACATCGCTCGGGCTTTATGAACTGGCTGGCTTTTGTGCCGACAAATACGGAATGCCCTTCACGACGCACCTCGCAGAGACTGATGAAGAAATGCAGATGTTCGCCGACGGCTCGGGTCCGATGTGGGAGTTTCTCGCCGGACTGGGACGCAATATGGATGACACCGGTGGAACAACGCCGATTCAGCACTTATTGAATGCCCGTGTGTTACCGACGGGCTCTATCCTCGCCCACATGAACCAACTGAGTCCGCGCGATCTTGAGGCGCTGGCACCCCACGCACACCGGTTCTCGGTGGTGCATTGTCCGAATTGTCACGAGTTCTTCTCCCGCCCCCAATTCCCCTACGAAGCCCTCCGCGATTTGGGAATGCGGATTTCGCTCGGCACGGACAGTTGTGCGAGCAACTGCGGGCTGAATCTATTTTCCGAGATGCGAGCATTTCAGCGAACATTTCCGGATGTTCGACCCGAGGAAATCTTACGCATGGTAACCACGCATCCCGCCGCAGCACTCGGTCAGCAGGGCAAACTGGGTGTGCTCGCTCCAGGTGCAGCTGCCGACTTCATCGCCGTGCCCGATTTGGGCATCAGCGGGGATATTTTTTCCACGTTGATTGAAACCTCGTCACCACCGAGCCACGTTTTCGTCAACGGAGCGGACGTGACCCACGCAGCTTAGGTGCAGTGCTCACTGGCCTACGGATGCACCGCCCGCAGCGGCTGCACCGACAACCACTGAAACCATAGCAATGAGACATCCGCACAAAAGGATGAACGGGACAAGCACGGCAACGATGGCGGGAAACAGCCCGATTTTATGCGCTTTCTGAAGTCCGATCGACACCCCGACCAAATTCCAAATCAACTGCACGTATTGCCCGCAGAACGGAATTAGGAGAAAAATCGAGGTGGATCCTTGGACGTAACAGGCGACCCGAAATGTTGTGGCAAATCCCTCCTTTGCGCTTCCTGTCAGCATGAGACCCAGATGGTAAACTCCAGCGGTGATAAATCCGATCGCCGCCACGATTCCCGGCATGATGCAAATCAGCACGACGAACCCAGGAACCAGCCACTCCATCGGAAACTCGGGAGCTTGGGCTTTGAATGACTCGGGATCCGCCATCGCAAATGCCATCTGGTACGCTGCCGCAACGATGTTTGAGATGCTGGCAACAAACAAAAAGTAAAGAAACGGCCGGAGGATGCCCTTGCTTTTGGAGAGATTGCTGAAGGTGACGCCAGGGTGGCCGAGCGAATCTTTTACGGTGGCGACGATGCGCGTCAGCGTCGGCTGTGGGGTTGTCGATTCCCAGGCAGGCAGGGTGCTTGCGGTTGCTGTTTCCGTGATCTCACCGGACAGCGATTCAAGTGGCACGGGTTCCAGCGAGGACGGATAAACCGTCGGCGCCGAGGCGGCTGGCAGGTCGGTCCATTCGCCAAGCGGCTTCCATGCATCCATGCCCTCTTGCCACGCCAGATCCGTGGGTTTGAACCGACCGGATTGCAGACCTTCAGCAATCGCTTCCGGGGTGAATTGACCGAGCGACTCGCGCTCGCGGTTCAAATGAATTTTCGACATGGCCGCTGCTTACCGGATTAGCAGTCCGAGGACAAGCCTGCATCGTGACGCATCACGGCGTTGGAGCGGGTCCTTGGATCGAGTTCATTACGACGAAGAGGACTTGCTCCAGCACGGAGGCGTTGGTTTTAAAAATGTCCGTTGTGCCTGCGGGCGGTACCCACAACGCGGGCGGAAGCGATGGCTCGTAGTCGAGGTCTTCGATTCCGACAGTCATCGCAAAGTCCTTGCGCTCCACACGAATTTGTTTCGGGACATAGCCCTCAGCCACCCAGATCGTAGCCCGGAAGTCCTCGGCTTTGGTTGCCTTGGCCAACTCCGGCATCAGCCCGCCGGAAATCACACGGCATGGAACACCGTTCACGTCTTCAAAAACTTTGCCGTCATCGAGCGTGAAAACCGCCGGAAGAAAAACCGCCTGTTGCGCGGTCAGCGGGAGAAAGAGCGGCGTGTTTGATTTTGAAGTGGGCGCGGGGAGTTTGTTTTTGAATTGCGCGAGGAGAAACTCGACTTTTTCGCCGGGAGTTGCCCACACGACCGGGCCGATACGGCACACGGTGACGGTCTCGCCCAGCACGGGAGCACTGAGACGCACTTTGTCCGGGAACTCGACGGCGGCCTCAAGCGTGGCACCGGCAAACTCTTTGGGGAGGCGTCCGCTGACTTCGCGCACGACCAACCGCATCGAAAGCGCTTGGTTTCCGGATTTGCCCCCCACGAGAAGCACGGATGCAACCGGGGACATCATTCTTCCCAGGATGTCATACCGGTTTTCAGAAGGTGGCTCCTGCGCCGTCGCCCGAGGTGCAGAAATTGACAGCAGGGCGAGGAGCAAAATCAGGCAAATGCGGCAGATATTCATGTGCTCCGGACGTTAGCTACTGCGACCAATATGTGCAAAAACTATCGCGACACGCCTTTTAGCGTTGCGCCGGGCGGCGCTTTGGTTTTTCGATGGGAGTATCAATGATGGCTTGGGAAGCAATATTCGCCGCACAAGGCACGGGGCTATACTACGCGTTCACACAATCGACGACCGATGGGAAAATTATCCTCATCACGTTGTTCTTCGCGTCGATTTTCAGTTGGTCCGTGATGGTGACAAAATTCCGCGTGCTGCGGTTCGGAAATCGCCAGTCGGTGCGGTTTTCCGAGATTTTTCACAGGGATCGCCAACCGCTGCGGTTGTATGAATCTGGCGCCCGATTTGATGGATCGCCGCTTTACCACATTTACGAAGCGGGTTGCGCCGAACTGTGTTTTCAGATGTTGGGTTCGACCGAAGTGGACGAGACGTTTCGCGCCCGCTTGGATGCCGCTCCCAAAATCTCACCGGCCCAGATGCGTTCCGTCACCGCAGCCATGGAGCGCGCAGTCGGCGAGTCGGCACTCGAACTGGAGTCGCAGATGAATGTCTTGTCGATGGCCGTGAGTGGTGCGCCATTCCTTGGGCTGCTGGGCACGGTGTGGGGTGTGATGGACGCGTTTGGCGGCATCGCAGCCTCGGGAAGTGCAAATCTCGCCGCCATGGCACCCGGTGTGTCGGGAGCATTGATCACCACGGTCGTCGGGCTGCTCGTCGCCATCCCGGCGATGTTTGGATACAACTTTTTGGTGACCAGCATTCGCTCGCTGCTGGTGCGATGCGATAACTTCGCGGCCGAGTTGTCCTCGGAAATCGAACATCGATTTGTGGAATACGGGGATCACGATTCCCGGCGGCATAACTAATCTCCTCGATGCGCCGCTATTCCAATCGCGCTCACTTGCACTCCGTCACGGAGTTGAACGTGACCCCACTGCTGGATCTTGCGTTCGTATTGCTGATCATTTTCATGATCACGACGCCTCTCATCGAAAATAGCCTCGATCTCGTCGTCCCCACCAGCTCCACGGCGAAGACAGAGGTCAATCCCGCCGATGTTCAAATCGTAGCCATCAACAAAGACGCCGAAATCGAACTCAACGAGGAACCCATCACCGCCGCCGACCTCGAATCGCGGCTCGCGAGCATGAAAATCGAGCAACCAGGACTCGCTGTCGTCGTGCGTCCGCACAAGGAACTCCCGATTCAGACGTTTATTGGAATCATGGATTTATTGCAGCGGATCGGGATCACCAAAGTCGGCGTGATGACGCGCCCCGAAGACAAGACCACCCCGTAAACTTCTGGTCCGGAATGAAACGCCGACCCAGTGGAAAAAAGCCGCCCCCACCGAAACTGAAGCCACGTCTCCAGTTCGGATGGGTATTCTTGCTGGTATTGCTAATCCACGTTGCGGCCGTCGGTGCGCTATTTTGGTTTTCGAACCGCACGCAGACCGCTCCGCTTGGAGACGTGGTGTGGATGGAGACGAGTTCTTTCGCGCAATCCGGCGGAACCATTCCCGAGCCCGAGGAGATCGCTGAACCAGAGCAGCCAGAGGAAGAGCCCACTCCCCTGCCGACGCCAGAAGCTACCCCTCCGCCCACGCCAGAACCCACACCCGAGCCCACTCCCGATCCGATACCGGAAGCCGAAAGCGAAATTCCTCTCGCCACGCCAACGCCAACGCCCACCCCAACCCCGGAACCTACACCGACGCCGACCCCGAAGCCGACGCCCACTCCAACACCCAAGCCGACCCCTACCCCCACGCCAAAACCAACACCCAAGCCTACGCCCAAACCCACGCCGAAGCCGTCACCAAAACCCTCGCCAAAACCGACAGCCAAACCTTCGCCCAAGCCCAGTGCGACCCCGAAAGCCTCGCCGAAGCCAAGCCCGTCAGGCTCTCCCAAGGCGGAGTCTGAGGAGACACCCAAAACTTCATCGACCACGGCAAACAAGACAGGCGGCACGGCAAGTTCTACCGAGGGAAGTTCGACGTCCGGATCGGGTTCGGGAACCCAGTCCGGCGGCGGGGGCACGGGTGACTTCGGATGGTATCATGAGATGATTCACGATTCGTTTTTCAAGCAATGGGATCAGCCGACATCGGTCATGGAGGCGGGGCGCACATTTGCAACGACGCTGCGCATCACGATTGAAAAAGACGGACAGATTTCCTCCGTGACCGTGGTGAACTCGAGCGGGAACGTCGTCATGGACGAATCCGTGTTGGCTGCGGCCAAGCGGGTGAAGCGGATTGCGCAACTCCCCCAAGGGATCGCCAAGGGCGAATCCTATACGATCAATATCGCATTCGAGCTGGATCAGAATTAACCTTCCCTCCATCAACCCCCTGAAAATGATTATGTGGCACTCCAACTGGCTTCGCACCGTGGCACTGAGCTTCCTTTTTATCGCCACAGCTTATGCTCAGAACACAGATTCCAAGACGCTTCCGAGTGTCTTACAGGATTGGAAGTCGTGGGCGTTGTGGGATGAAAACCCATCGCCACCCGAGTTTCGGGATGCGGAGGTGAAGTTGCCGGTTTGGCCATCGCGTATGGAGTTCGATGCCGTGGCGGACAGTGCGACATTTTCTGTCGCGGTGCGCGTGTTCCATGGGACGCGGATTGAATTGCCGGGCAATTCAGAGCATTGGCCAGTTGGTGTTTCGGTGAATGGGTCGCCGGTGCCGGTCACCCCGATGAATGGACGACCATCGATTTATTTGGAACCCGGGCTGTGGTCGATTCGGGGAACATTCTCGTGGGTTGCCATGCCGCAGCAGATTTCCATTCCCGCGCAAATCGGACTTCTTGCGCTTCGGGTGAATGGAAGCGATGTGCCGTTTCCTGCGTGGGATGAGGGCGGAGCGCTTTGGCTGCGCCGGGATCGGGTGAGTGATGAGCCGGATAAAGATTTCCTCAGCGCGCAAGTTTATCGGGTCATTGAAGATGGGATTCCGATGTGGCTCCGCACTGAAATCGAACTCACCGTGAGTGGCAAAAATCGGGAGGAGGTCATCGGTGCCGTATTACCATCAGGCTGGAAACTGGCGTCCGTAAACGCTCCAATCCCTGTGTTTGTCAGTCCGTCGGGAGAAATGCGAGCCCAAGTGCGTCCCGGACGATGGGTGATTACGATCGATGCATTCCGGCTCGATAGCCCGACCGAGGTTGCGTATACCGCCGGGCTTGAGCCGGCGGCGTCCGAGGAATTAGTCGCATTTCGCGCGCGGCCCGATCTGCGCCTTGTCGAGGTGACAGGCATTCCGGCGGTCGATGTTTCGCAAACGACATTTCCTGAAAAATGGCGCGATTTGCCCGTGTATCGCTGGGAGACTGCGAGCGCATTCGGTCTCGCCGAGCGTCAACGCGGAATGGGATTGCAGCAGCCTGCCGGGCTTTCGATTTCCCGGCAACTCTGGCTGGACGGGGATGGAAAAGGAATCACGTTTCAAGACAGCATTTACGGAGTGCGACAGGAAGTGTGGCGGCTCGACGCGGCGGCGGGCCAAGCCCCCGGCTCGATCCAAACCAACGGGACGGGCCAACTCATCACCCGGAATCCAACCACCGGGTCACCCGGCGTCGAGATCCGGAATCGCGACCTCCAAGTCACTGCCACCGGGCGCATGGACGGGATCTCGGACTTTTCTGCGACCGGATGGCAGACCAACGCAGACAGCCTGAGTGCGACGCTGATGCTGCCGCCCGGATGGCGCCTATTCATGATGTCCGGACCCGATGAGGTGGACGGCGAGTGGATTTCCTCGTGGTCCTTGTTGGATTTGTTTCTGCTCCTGATTTTTTCGGTGGCCGTTTACAAACTCTGGGGAATTCCGGCGGGGATTTTCGCGTTCGTTGCGTTTGCGGTTTCGTATCACGAACCGAACGCACCGCGATTTCTCTGGCTGGCGCTACTGCCCCCGCTTGCACTCCTGCGTGTCGTGCCTGCGGGCGTGGGACGAAATTTAATCCTCGCATGGAAATGGCTTACGGTGATCGCACTCGCGTTCGTGCTGATCCCATTTCTCAGCCAGCAAGTGCAGCAGTTGATCTATCCGCAGTTGGAGCGGGTTGGCGGCGGTGAAATGTTTTCATCGCCGCGGCCGATGGTCACTCCGGCAATTGCACCGATGGCAAGCGTGGATGCGTCAGTCCCGCAGACGGCCGAATCGATCGTGGAGTATGAGAGCGGATGGGCAAAAGGAAAAGGTGCCGACCGGCGCGGACGTGAAGCCGCCAACCAAAGCAACTTGCTGTATGCAGCGGGCGCTCGGATTCAAACCGGCCCCGGATTACCCGAGTGGGGATGGCGCCAAATCACGATGCGCTGGAATGGTCCGGTAACGGCCGATCAGATGGTCGAGCCGATTTTTATTCCGGTTGGGGTGGAGCGTGTGATCACGTTCTTCCGAATTCTGATGCTGCTTGCGTTGGCGGCATTGCTGCTGAATGCATGGCGGGCGAAGGCATGGCTCGGCGGCTCGAAAGCGGCAGTGGCGGCGATTTTGTTTGCGCTCGGAATGATTGTGACCGCACCCACTGTTCAAGCGCAGATTCCGAGCGATGAGCTTATTGATGAATTGCACGACCGCCTAACGGTCACGCCGGATGCATTTCCAAATGCTGCGGACATCGCATCATCGACGCTTAAAATCCAAGGCAACCGGATTTTGGTGACATCCCAAATCCACGTCGGTGCGGACTGTGCAGTTCCCCTGCCTGGCCGATTGCCCGAGTGGTCGCCGGTGTCGGTTTCCATTGATGGTGTTCCGGCGGAGGCCGTGATGCGGCGCGATGGATTTTTATGGATTGCCCTCAAGACGGGCGTGCATGAGGTCACGTTGGAGGGCTTGCTTCCGGAAACTGCCGACTGGGAATGGACGTTTGTGCTGAATCCGCGACGGATCACGGTGTATGCGCCGGACTGGAATGTGACTGGCATCAACGCGGACGGCGTGCCGGAGTCGCAGGTGTTTTTGTCGCGCAAGCAGAAGGCAGATGTCGGTGAAACCGGGTATGACCGGCAGACGGTTGAGGCCGTCGCGATCGTCGAGCGTCAGTTTGAGATGGGTCTTGTCTGGCAGCTTCGCACGACGGTCAGACGCCTGTCGCCGCGTGGCACGGCGATCGAATTACGCGTGCCATTGGTGCCGGGCGAGCGGATTTTATCAGCGAATCTCGTGGTGAATGCCAACCGGGCCGAAGTGCGATTGGGCGGCAATGAGGATGAGGTGTCGTGGGCGAGCGAATTGCCAGTGACGAACGAAGTCTCGCTCACTGCAGCCAGCGATGCCACCTGGGTCGAGCGCTGGACGTTAGTCGCCTCGCCGGTGTGGAACCTAACGATTTCCGGGATCGCTCCGGTCTTCGAAGCGTCGAATCCGCAGCTTGTTCCCGTTTGGTCGCCGTGGCCCGGTGAGTCGGTGACGTGGAATGTCACACGCCCGGAACCCGAGCCGGGCGCGACATTGACGATTGATCGTGTTCAACACACGATCTCGGTCGGAAGTCGCCAGTCCACCAACGACCTGAACCTCGGACTCCGCAGCAGCCTCGGCGAAGAGTTTTCGATTCAACTACCGGAGGCGGCAGAGGTCACATCATTGACGCATGATGAGCGGTCGATTCCCGTCCGGATGGACCAAGGGCGATTGGTGTTGCCGCTGAGACCGGGGGCGCAAAACGTGAATGTCAACTGGCGTGTCAACGCAGATGCCGGATTCGATGTCCGTGCAGACGCAGTGAAACTTGCAGTCGAAAGCTCAAACGTCCGGACCACGATGCACGTCGGCGAGGGTCGCTGGGTGCTTTGGACCTACGGTCCGGTGCGTGGTCCGGCGGTGCGGTTCTGGATTGTGTTGGCAGTTGCGCTTGCAGCCGGATTCCTGCTCGGATCGATCCATGGTTCTCCGCTCAAGCGGCGCGAATGGATGTTGCTTTCGCTTGGGCTCACGCAGGTTCCGCTGGCGGCGGCGGTGGTCGTGACCGCGTGGTTTTTCTTTTTCGTTTGGCGCGGCAGCCGTGGCTTCGATGGCCTTCCCGTATTTCTCCACAACCTTCTCCAAGTAATTGCCGTGCTGGTCACAGGGGTGGTCATGATCATTTTTATCTGGATCGTCGGTGCCGGCCTGCTCGGAAGCCCCGACATGTTCATCCTCGGAAATGACTCCAGCCGCGGCGTGCTCCAGTGGTATCAAGACCGGTGCGGAGAGCTCATCTCACAGCCCGGGTATTTTTCGATTTCCATTTGGTGGTATCGGCTGCTGATGCTTTTGTGGGCGTTGTGGCTGGCGGCGTCGTTGCTGCGCTGGCTGTGGTGGGCGTGGGGGAAATTCACAACCGGGGGTGCATTCCGGGTGGGAGTTAAAACGCCACCGCTTCCGTAGTCGAAGCAGCAATGCGAGCATCGATGGGATTGCATTTCGATTTGACGCAACCGCAGCGCCACGGCATTTTTTTGGAATGCGATCGCTGCCCCTGACCGTCGTTTTTTTCATCTTCACGCTTTCGCCGATGGTAGTTTGCGCCGGCGTGATGGATCAACTTTCAGCCGGCGATCGGGCACGTGTCGAAGCTGGTGAGCAGGTGTTGATTTCGACGCCGATTCCCGGATACCCATGGCCGCGAGCGGAAATCTTCCAACGCACTCCCCTGCCCGCTGCGTCGATCATGGCTGTTTTTTTTGATTACAATCAGGCGTTTAAATTCGTGCCGAATTGCAAAGTTTCGAAGATCAGCAAACAGATCTCGCCGGTCATCGCGGAAGTTGACTACGAGGTTGCTGTTCCGATTTTGCCGGACGAAGCCTACACGGCGGAGAATAAAATCCAGCGCTTGCCGGGCGGAGGTTATGCGGTTTATTGGCGGGTGCTCAAGGCATCCAGCGTGGAGAGCAGCGCGGGCAGCCTGTATGTCGAACCGCTTGGTGATGGATCAGTGTTGCGGTATACCAATCTGGTCAAACCGGCGTCCAAGGCTGCCGTCCTGCTGCGAACGATGGCAATCAGCCAAATGAAAGACACGGTGAATGCGATTGTGAAAGAAGCGGAATCACTGCAAGCGAAGTCTCCAGCCATGGTGAAAGGGAAAGTTCAAGCCATGGAAACTGCACTCAACGCCCCGCAATGAGGCGTATTGACCGCATCAAATCACCAGCAGATCAATCAGGTCTCCGCGCAGCGCGCGCTCGTCGCCGACTTTAAAATCATCGCTCGCGCGAATCCAAACATCGGGGCCTGCAGGCATGCGAAATCCCAACCGGACGGCGCGCTGCCCCGGGTATCGGCTGATTGCATCCGATATTTTTTCCAGATCGATCTCTTCGTTTAGTCGGCAGTGATCCAACAAAAGATCCACCGGTCGCTTGGTGGCTCGCGGTTTTAGAAGTTCGAACGAGTTGGAATTCACGCGGAGCGATTCATCACGTTTGCTCACGCGCACGGAAGCGCCGACCACATTGCCGGCGATTAGAATCTCGGCGTGTTTTGTGAAGGAATCTTCCCATGCCGTCATTTCGATGGGACCCGTGAAATCCTCCAGAATGATCACTGCAAACGGCTTGCCGTCCTTCCGCGTGAACTTTTTTTCCACGGAAACAATCATGCCTGCGAGTTTCATCGACTCGGTCTCCTCGACAGCCATGGCATCGGAGACGCGCGAGAACCGGGTGCTTTCGAGAGCGCCTGCATAGGCGTCAAGCGGATGCCCCGTCACGTAAAACCCAAGCAGTTCTTTTTCGAATCCGAGGGTTTCCATTTTTGTCCATGGCTCGACCGTCGCGGCGCTCGATTCGCGACTGGTCGGAGTCGAGGTGGTTTCAAACACATCGAACAATGCGACCTGACCGCTGGCCCGGTCGCGCTGCACGGCGGCGGCGGATGCCATGGCATCATCGATCTTGGCGAAGACAGCGGCCCGGTTGGCATCGAAGCTGTCGAAGGCACCACACTTGACCAAGCTCTCCACGATTTTCCGGTTCACCGCGCGTGAGTCGAGCCGGGAGCAAAAGTCATCCAGCGAAACAAATGGCCCAGCTGCGGCGCGCTCGGCAATCGCAGACTCCATCGCTCCGCTACCGACGTTTTTGATTGCCGCCAATCCAAACCGAATCGCTGGCAGCTTGGACGTGCGGTCCGGCGCAAATTTCAGCGAGCTCGCGTTCACATCCGGCGGAAGGATCTCGATTTTCATACGTTGGCACTCGGCGATCAACGATGCGATTTTTTCCGTATTGTCGGAATCATTGCTCAGCAAACCGCACATGAACTCGACCGGATAGTGCGCTTTGAGAAATGCGGTTTGGTAACTGATGAGCCCGTATGCGGCGCTGTGGCTTTTGTTAAATCCGTATTCCGCGAACTTTTCCAGGAATCCGAAAATCGCGTTGGCCTGTTTTTCCGGGATTTGGTTCACGTTCGCGCAGCCTTCGACGAAGGTGATGCGCTCCTTGGCCATCTTTTCCTTGTCCTTTTTCCCCATAGCGCGGCGGAGCAAATCCGCCTGACCGAGCGAGTATCCAGCGAGCACGTTGGCCGCACGCTGGACCTGCTCTTGGTAAATCATGATGCCGTATGTGTCCGAGCAAACTTGCTCCAGGAGCGGGTGCGCGTATTCGACTTTTTTCAGCCCTTTTTTGCGTTCGATGTAGTCCGGAATGAACTGCATTGGCCCTGGCCGGTAGAGCGCAAGAATCGCAATGATATCGTCAATACTTCCTACGTCGAAACGTTTGCAACAGCTCGTGATCCCGCCACCTTCCAGTTGGAACACACCGACCGTTTCGCCCCGGTTCAGAAGGTCGAACGAGGCCTGATCCTCCATCGTGATCGTGCTGAGATCAAAATCAGGATCAAGCTGCCGGATCAACTCGATCGCGTCATGGATCACGGTCAATGTTTTCAGACCGAGGAAATCCATCTTGAGCATGCCAAGATCCGTGAGTGGACCCATGGCAAATTGCGTGACGACTTCATCCTCCTTACCGCGACACAACGGGATGTATTCATCAAGCGGACGGTCGCCGATCACGACGCCCGCCGCGTGGATGCCTGTGTTTCGCGTGAGCCCCTCAAGCACCGTGGCGTAGTCCCAGAGCTGCTTGGTCGCCGGCTCGGAATTGATCGCTTGCGCAAGCTCCGGGTTTTTTTCCGCCGCTTGGCTCAGGGTGATATTCAGCTCGTTCGGGATCATTTTGGCAATCCGGTCACCCTCGCTGTAGCTAAGCCCCATCACGCGCCCGACATCCCGAACCACACTTTTTGCCCCCAACGTGCCAAACGTGACGATCTGCGACACCGCACGCTCGCCGTATTTTTGGCGCACGTATTCGATAACCTCGCCGCGCCGCGTCATGCAAAAATCGACATCGATGTCGGGCGGGCTGACACGCTCAGGATTTAGAAAGCGTTCGAAAATCAACCCGAACCGAAGCGGGTCAAGATCCGTGATTCCAAGCACATACGCGATCAACGACCCTGCTGCGGATCCACGGCCGGGCCCCACGGGGATGCCCCGGCTTTTCGCGTAATTGATAAAATCCCAGACGATAAGGAAGTAGCTGACGAATCCGGTTTTCTCGATGATGCCGAGTTCGTATTCGAGCCGCTTGAGAAGCTCGGCATCGGATTCCGCACGCTCGCCGTAGCGCTCCCGCAGGCCCTCAAAACAAAGGTCGCGCAGGTATTGGCTGCGGCTAATGCCCTCCGGCGGTTCGTAGGCCGGGTATTTGGGATTATCAAATTCGAACTCCAAATTGCATCGCTCGGCAATTCGCAGCGTGTTAGCGATGGCCTCCGGATGATCCGCGAATAACGCGGCCATTTCATTTCCGTCTTTGAGATACAGCTCCGGCACGTAGTGCATGCGCTTTTCGTCATGCACCATGGCACCGGTCCCGATGCAGATCATGACATCATGCGCCTCGTGGTGCGAACGATCCAAAAAATGAACATCATTGGCCGCGACCAATCCGAGGTTCATTTCCCGCGCGATGCGGATGAGATCGGGAGTGATCTGTCGCTGGGCCTCGATCCCGTGATCGTGAAGCTCCACAAAAAAGCGATCCGCTCCGAAGATGTCTCGATACGTCGCGGCGGTTTGCTCGGCTTTTTGCGGTTGGCCTTGGATGAGGGCCTGCGACATCTCGCTTTTCAAGCAACCACTCAGCGCGATCAATCCATCCGAATGTTTGCTAAGCAGGTCGTGATCGACCCTCGGCTTGTAGTAAAATCCTTCGAGATGCGCGGCCGATACCAGCTTGACCAGGTTTTTGTAGCCGGCTTCGTTTTCCGCAAGCAGGGTGAAATGGAATGCGGCCTCTTTGCCCGACGATGCCTTCTTTTCATGCATCGAACCGGGTGCCACATACACCTCGCACCCGATAATCGGCTTAACTCCCGCCTTTTTTGCTCCCTTGAAAAACTCGACCGCACCAAACAGGTTGCCGTGGTCTGTCATCGCCACCGCCGGCATCCCATACGCAGTCGCCCGCTTCATCAAATCCGGAATCCGAATCGCCCCGTCCAGCAACGAATACTGGGTGTGCAGGTGAAGATGAACGAATGGAGCGTATGACACAGCGCGACGATACCGGTCGATCGTCCACGCGGCAAGTCATGGCCAATCAAAAAAATCGCTACTTCACGCTCTCCGGGGAGGATGCGCGAATCCGCTCTTGAATTCGGCGAATCCTGTCTCGAATCCGGCGAATCTGACGATTCCGGATTTCCGGGTTTTTTATATATTTTTGGATATCGTTAATCCGACCCTGCAAATAGACGATCTCCTCCTCTGCCGGGTCTGAGGTTGGTGTCGGTGCTGGAGTTGGAGCCGGATTTGGTTTCGAAACCGGAGTGATCGGGGCTGGCGGAGTGGTGACGGCAAAGCGTTTTGCGTATTCCGGAGAAATGAGCGTGTTGTAGATAAGGTCGGTAAAGGCAATGGGAACGTTATTCGAGTAGCGGATCGGTTGCCAGCGTTGGTAGTAGAACTCGTTGAACGTCGGCTGGTTGCGAGTTAGGCCAGCGACCACGATCGCGGTGAGAGCGAGTAATTGATTGCCCTGAGTGAGGTCGGATGGGCTGCCCGCGAGATTGAAAGCTGTCATTCCCGACAACGGGGGCGATTCGAAGCTTTCGACGCAAATGCGCCCGAGCAGTGTGTAACGGCCACCCGGCTGGGCTACAATTGGCAGCCAGTAGATAAAGTCCTCAGCGGTTGGACGCTTTCCGAGCGGCAACACAAAGACGAGATAAACGCCCGCGATGAATGCAGCGTCCTCTAGAACGGGGTCGCCACCGAGATCCTGGGCAGTGAACTTCGACTTGATGTAGTTCAGCAGAAAATTGACGATGTTCTGATTGAAACCTGTGGAGGTCTGAGTCACGAGCTGGTCGGTGGTCAGAGAGCCTGCCTGAGCAATCCACCGCGTGGTCCAAAAATTGAGATCTTGGTAGGTCGGCGGCACCGCCTCACCGGGATCGAAGATATTGAACAGTTCGCTGAGGTTAATCAGCGAAAAGATCAGCGCGACGTTGATTACCGGGAGGCTTGTGGAAGGGTTAGAAGTGAACCCGGATGTGAGTAGGTAAGCGATCCACTCCGCTCGACGGAAGTAGCTCAGGAACGCTAGGTCTTGCACCGTCGGATTGGTGGAACCAAGACCGATCCACTGGCGCGCAGCGCTGAGCTCGAGCGAGGTGACGGGGCGGTTCAGAACGTCGAGATACGATTGCGTGATGAACGAATCGAGGTTGTTCAGTGGGGTCTCAACATCGTTTTTGAGAACGACCGTGGCTGATTTAAAAAAGCCCAAGGACGTGTTGTCGTTCGGTGCGCTGAGGAGGACGGTGAACGCAAGGCTCGTTGGCGTCGGTGTATTGGGAGGGTAAACCGGCTGGATGAGCGAAATCGAGATGCTGGCGGAACTCTGCCCTGGGGCGAAGGACGCTGAGCCCGAGGTTGCGACATAGTCCACACCCTGCTTCGCGGTGCCGTCCATAGTGGTAAAGCTAACGGTCAGCGGCTGCGATAGATCCCCTTGGCGAACGACGGTGAGGAGCGCGGTGCGCCCATTTGTAGGAAAGACGAATTCCTCAGCGCCGAACTGCACATCCTTGGGCGCCGAGCTGGCATCGTTCCAAAGCGTGAGCGAATCGCGAAGCACGCCGTTGATGTCGAAGTATAAGAACGAAATCGAGTCATCGTTCGCGCTGACGAGCTGGGCGCCATAATTCTCGACCCGTGCGATGCTACCCGGGATGACGAAATTTGGATCGAAGCCCTGCTCAGGGACGAAGCCACCGGCCCCGTTGACGATGTAAGGGATCCTCGGCAACGAATAGTTCGGTTGGTTTGCCGAATCGGCGTCGGGCATGGAAAGCCGTTCGTAGTTGTGGACATGACCTGTGATCACTGCCGACGCACCCCATTGCTGAAAAGGCCAGCGCATCGTCTCATATTGCGCGTCCTCAGCACCGGTCGCGGAGTAGTAAGGCGGGTGGTGGAACAGGACGATTTTCCATCGGGCGGTGGAGGCAGCCAGACGCTGCTGGAGCCACTCGCCTTGGGTCGCTTTTAACGTGGCGGAGCATGTGTTCGCCTTGTTCGAGATCGTCTGGTCGCGCCAGTAGCGCCCGTAGGGTGTCGGTTTGTTGCTATCGAAGATGAAGAGGTGAACCGAGCTGGGACCAGTCGCCGTGCCAAGGCGGACGTCATAAAAGCGGATGTTCGTCGCCTCAGTGAACGGGGCGTATGTGCCGCAGACATAGCCGTCTTTATTGGTATCATAACTTTGCCCAAAAGCGTTCGAAACGAAGTTGACCGTGGTGTTCGGAGCTTGGGGCCTCGTAGCGAGTTGGCGAGGTAATCAATGTAAGGTTTGCTAAGCGCGATTTTCTCGGGGGTCGGAGGAAAATCGTCGCCGACATCGCCATAGTCGTGATTGCCCAGCGCAGAAAAGAAGCGATTGTAGAGCGGCGCGTCGGATGGGTAGGGATAATACTCCGGGTAGTCGGTGCCTTTAGGATAGATGAAACTCGTGAAGTTTTTGCCGATGTTTGTGTCGATCGTCGCGGCCTCGCCAAGGATGTAGTTGTCGTCGCCGACCGAAACCACAAAGTCCGGGTTCCACGAGCGAATCATTTTGCCAAGCCGGTCAACGGGGAATTCCTGATCACGAAGAGTTTCGCCGAAATCCCCAATGATTGCGAAGCGGACGGCAGGTAGTGCGGAAAGAGCCTTGGCGCTGCGCGGTGCCAGAATGCCTAGGAGGTGGCCCGAAGCGAGAGTCGCGCCCGTCAGTGAAGTGAGCTTAACGAACTGCCGACGGCTAATTCCGGCGGGTGGGACATTTTCAGAATCCATGCGAATACCTCGCTCCTGACCGCCAGCGCGTCAAGCAAATTGACTAAGGGTCAGTCATTAATTATTGCTTTTTACACTACAAAGTCTGCATGTCGGCTGTAGCTGACGAGGTGGCGGCAAAGGAGATGGTTCCGCACGAGGCGACTTGAAGTCTTATCTGAGGAGACCGAGTTCCGGAACTCGCCCCCCGACACCAGCGCTTTCGACGACGGCCGTGGGATCTAGAGCTGAGCGCGTTGGGGGAGTTTGCAGGCTTGGAGACCGAGGATTTTTGAGATATGACGGCGGTTGGCGGCAAAAATCCGGTATCCGATTTGCGAAAACACACGGACTACGGGCAGGTCGATCAGGAATCCGATCCATCCGAATCCGGGGGTTGTTTTGAGGCAAGCGGCGATGGCACGTGCGTCGCTTCGGATTTCCGAGGTGCCCGCGACGATGGTCTGGACGCCTTTATCGGCGTGGCCGAGGTCAATTCCCGGGTATTTGCTGCAGGTGGCTTCGTCTTGGTAGGCAATCGCAACGATTTGGCCGTCGGCACGCTTGATCAGCCATGCCACAAATGCCGAGCAAACGCCGCAATCGGAATCATAAAAAATGATCGATCTTGAGTTATGGACGTTGGAGCTCACTTAGGCACGTTACACCAGACCCGCGCATCGCCAAAGGCGGATTTTTGATTGTTTTCAAAGGGCGCGGTGATACAACGCAGCGGAGTTGGAGCACCTAATCATTGAAATCATTTACTGAACTTCAGGGGACCGCCACTCGTGCCCGCGCTGGCGCGCGGAATCAAACGGGGCTTCCATGATTGCGCAGTCGAACATTCGTCTGCGCGCGGCGCAGTGGGGTCGCAAGTTGATACGGCTGCCATTCCTAGCGGTATTTGCCGTGGCCCTGTTTCTCCAAATTATGGGGGAGCAGTTTCCGTTTTCCAATTTTCCGATGTATGCTGGATTGGTTCCTCGTTCGGAGTTCATCTATTTCACGGACCACACGGGAAAAAAAGTGGGGACATGGTGGTGGTTTGGCGAGGGTGGAGCGGCCATGATGAAGACCATGCGAACGGTCTGGCGAAGGGAAAGCGAGGCGAAAGGGCGGAGATTTCGGCAGGATGAGGAGTCGCAAATCAAGGCCGCAAATCATCTCTTCGACACGTTTCTCGCCAAACAGCCCCCTGAAAAACAGGCCCGAATTCTCGCGACCGGTCCGCGCATGGTTTACGTTGAGATTTTGGTCGAGGACGGACGGATCGTGCTCAAAGAAAAAGTCGTCGTCGCGCGTGAACCGGTGAGGCTCCGATGAAAGCAATCCTTCCGACCATCTGGAATTTCCTCAAAACCTTGCGCGACAAGCCCACGGAGTTCGCCTCTTGGGAAATGCTCATCATGCGTGCGGCTTTTGCGTGGCTGGTCCTTTGGTCGATGACCAAACAAATCCCGCCGCAGAGCCAAGCGATCCCTAACGGACTGGCGCTATTGATGGATCTCACGTGGCTTGCGCGACCGGATGTCTGGGCGATTGCACCGTGGATCGCTGGCGTGGGATTATTGGCTTTCGTTGCTGGTGTGGCATCACCGGTCTCGCTCTTTGCGCCCACTTGGATCTATGTCGCGATGGGCACTCTGGTGAACTCGCAGGGAGCAATCAAACATTACAACCAGTTGATTGCTCTGGCATTGCTGGCATTCTGGCTGGCATCGACGGTATGGACGGTTGCCCGACTCGTTCGGGACCGGAAGTTTTCGATCATGGACCCGACCATACTGCAACGAAGGGCAGTCTATTGGGTGATGGTGAGTATCGCAGCGGGGTATGTTACGAGTGCGGTTAGCAAGCTGCTCGCGACCGAGGGCATGTGGATTTTCATGACTCCGAATCTGGCGGTGCAATTAGTAAAGAGCCACCTCACCGTATTTCACGATACGATCACGACGATTCAAACGGTGGAATATCCACCACTGGCAGGATTTTTAGTCGAGCATACGTGGGTTGCGCCGATTCTTTTCGGGCCGGGGTTGATCCTTGAGCTTTTCTTTTTCCTAGCGCTTGCTGGCCGGGCGTGGGCGGCGATTTTCGGTCTCGTCGGGATTGCGATGCATATGATCATTGCACTCGTGATGAATCTCGTTTTTCCCGAGCACGAGGCACTGATGCTAATCTTTTTTGTGAATATCCCGTATTGGGTGGTTGCGGCTTGGGTTGCGATTCGAACTCGTCGAAAACGACCTTCACCCACAACCGGAGTTGGATTGAAGTGACTGAGACCATGGGTGTGTTGTTCAGCTCTCGCCCCACCCCACCAAACCATTGAAACTTTGACCGCAAGTCGTTTACGCCAGCACACAGAAACTCAACCATCGATAAATGTGAAACCTCGCCTATTTCTGACAATCCTTTGGACCATTTGCTCGGCAACCGCTTACGCAGAAAAACCATTCCCGGCCGAGGTCACTTCGGGTGGCGAACTCGCCACCGAGCAAACTGCGACATCCAAGCTGCCGGAGGCGCTTCAGAAGTTGCTTTTAAAACAAGAGGTCTTTTCGGATGAATCGGGCAAGGTGCTTTCTGAACTCTTCACTGGGGAATTCGACCTAGCCGGTGACGGCAACCCAGAGATCTTGGTGGACGATCCTGCTTCCTATACTGGAGGAACCATGACCTACATCTTCGAAAAAAAGGGCGACGCATTTTCAGTTTTGGGCGCATTCCAGGGCATCCAGTATCTTGCAGCACCAGTGAACGGTTACCCCCAAATCATTACGTTCTCCCGCGCGGGTGGAAACGTCTACGTCCGTCAACTCTACACATTCAAAAACGGCGAGTATCAGAGCGCGCGTGGCGCTGAATACGAACTCGGCGACGGCGACAAAGAGAAATACCTCCGAGAAGTCGAAAACTGATTTAGCCCGAGTCCAGCGATTGACGAGGTTTGGACAGAATGAACAAAATGGGTTACGAGGAATACAGACTGGCCTGAAAAACTCCTACGCTCTTGGCGCAAGTCTCTTCCCCGTAACGCTCTTAATTCTATAAATTCTGTCAAAAATCGTTATTGGGTTTAGATCACACCTAAGCATCCACCGAATGAAAATCATTACTCGCCTGTTCAACATCACTTTGGTCGCGCTCGCCATCACGTCCGCACGCGCCGAGGTGGACACAACGCACCACAAGGCCGTTTACAAGCAGATCAACGACAATCTCAAATCTTTCAATAGGGTCACTGCTGAAGTGCAAGGCGAGTCCGGCCCAATCGCACTAACCGGTTGGCTCGAAGACGGCGTCGCACGCAAAATCGTCGCCACCCCGGGAAACACAGGCTCCGGCGTGGATGAATATTACCTCGAAGAGGGCAAGCCACTTTTTGTTTTTGGCACCCGTAAAAACGAAGAGACCGGCGAGCGCATTGAGGAGCGGCTCTACTTTGTCGACGGAGAGATCGCCAAGTGGCTCACCACAGATAAAACTTTTGTCCCGCACAGCGAAGACTACGTCGGATTCACCGAACAGCTCAATGCAAACGCCGGCACCTTCATTGCAGCACTCGCGCCCCTCCCCGCTCCGGAGACCGTCACCGGCACGTTTCTCGGCATTGAACAGGGCGATTACGCACATTGGAACATGCGCAACACCGCCGGCAAAGACGTTTCGTTCTTTCTCCTCAGGACGAATGACGCGCTGGACTCCGTGATCGCCGATCCCCAAAAATACGAAGGCCGCAAGTGTGCCGTGACCGTAAAGACGTCCGTGGAAGACCTCGAATCCGCTGGCGGCCGGACCGAAGTCGAGCAGGTCGTCGATGTCAAGTGGGACTGACGGCAAGCCCCGCCGCTAGAACATCCCACCACTTCACAAAATCACCGGTTCTGCGCAAGGCCTGGCGAGAGACCACGTTGTGCAGGTCGGATCGGATGTCTACACGCAGATTTACCTCTGGCCACCGCTTGACCAGAGGTGATTGCCTCAAATCCCGGCGGCTTGCTGGAGCGCGAGGCGCTCGTTGATTCGGCGGATCTGATTTCTTATCCTGCGAATCTGACGTTGCCGAACCACCGGATTTTTCACATTCCGGCTGATTTCAAGCAGTTGATCTTGAAGGAAAACAATCTCGTCCACTTCTGCGGTGATGGCGGGATTCGGCGTGGGGGCAGCGACTGGGGCTGGCGGAAATGGTGGTGGCGTGGGTGTTGGCCGTGGCCCGAACGTGATTCCCGTTGCGTTCGAAACGTCGATGTTATTGGTGCCGCCGAAACCGTTGTTTTCGATGGTATTGTTTACAACGAACGTCCCGTTGCAGGCGCCTGTGGCATACAATCCGACTACCGTGTTAAATGTGATTGTGTTCTGGATCACGTCATTGTTGGTGGACGCGTTGATATAGAGCCCAGCTGCACGGTTGCTGGTGATGTTGTTTCGATATCTTGGGTCCGCGCCTCCGATCGTCGTGCCGCTGGTTCCGACATCGAGCAGAATGCCGCCAAACGCATTGGGCAATGGGGTGTTCGCTCCCGCGGTGATGCCGACGTTCGTGCCGTAGATCTTGTTATTCCGGGCTTGGCCCACGATGGCGATGCCGTATTCATCATTCCCGGAGGCGAACACGGTGGGCTCGACGGAGGGTTGGAAACCACCGATTGCGTTATTGTTTGCGGTTCAACTGATCACGATGCCGGATCCTTTGTTTGGGATTTTCCCGTTGATGCCGGTCGTGGTGCCTGTGGAGGTGTCGGTGATTTCCACGCCGGAGGCGTTTCCGCCGATTTCGATGCCGTTGGCTCCGTTGCCAGAGATGATGCAGGTTCGGACGGTGTTATTACCGCCGGTCGAAGTGATGTAGATTCCGTTTTGTCCGTTCGGCGAAGCGAACGTTTGGAATGCAGCGATACCGCCGAACGTGTTGAACGAGACGAATCGGGTTGCGGTGTCGCGGACTTCGATGCCGTTGAGCGTGTTGCCTGAGATCACATTGCCGAGAGGAATGACACCGCCGACCTGGGTGTTTTTTGAACTCCCAGCCACGAGCAGGCCATTGCCGCCATTTGGGACCGAGGTTGTATTGTTCCCGCCCATGCCGAGAAAGTTCGCTTGGATCACCACGTCGTTGGAATTTTCGACAAGCACGCCATTGCCGACATTTCCGGCGATGACGTTGTAATAGACGAATGGCTCGTTGTAGAACGTGCATCCGAGGAGCGAGGTGCGGGGAGCGTTCAGGATTGTGACTCCGTTCTGTCGATTACCCAGCGCGATCACGCCGCTTTCATCGGTGCCGATGAAGTTTCCGCTTAGGACGGTGTCGATCGATTGCCCATCGACCAGAACGCCATGGCCCTGATTTCCAGAAATCAGATTTCCTTGGATTGGGCGTTGGAAAACCGCGTTGGCGGGGTTTTTGCTGCCGGTTGGATTGTTCACCCCGAATGCGGTGCCGCCAATTAGGTTATCCTCGGATGCCTGCGTGACGTAGATTCCACTGCCCGTGTTTCCGAATCCGGTTGCACTGCTGCCCGCTGGGTCGGTCCCGATGAAGTTCATTGCGACAACGTTTCCATCGGATTCCGCGAGGGTGATTCCATTGCCGCCGTTTCCGCTTATGACGTTCGATAATTGGAATCCGACATTGACGGTAGCTTGGTATGAAAACGTGTTATTCCCGATGACTATGCCGACGACGTTGTTGCCGTAAACCGAGTTTGAGCTTGTGATGCTATCCGGTGTATTTGGGAAGTTCAGATCCACCCAATCGTTCAAGGTGAACGACCCATCCGCATTGCGCTGCACGGTCAATACTGCGCCCTGTGCCGCATTATCAGAGCCCGCCTGCACCGAATCCGCGTTCACCGTAAAGACTCCTGGCTGGGCACTGCTGATGCCTTCGAAATGCGTGACAAAGTTCACACCGACAGGACCATTCGGGTAATCGAAGGATGTCCAGTTGGAGAATGTGTTCGAGGAGGAGTTGTAGTTCACCAAATACCCTTTGCCCTGATCGAGTGGGCGGGATGGGTCCAGCATGTTGTTGGTTTCGATTGGGCTGTAGCCTCCGCAAATCGTGTAGCTGTCCGGTCCGTTTTGCCAGATTCCGTAGGCGGTGTTGCTCTTTGAGCCTGGGAATACGACGGTCGCGATGAACGCTTGGGTGCCCACTTTGTAAATGTAGGCGACTCCGGGCCCGAGTGGCACGCTCACGCCGCCGACGGTGGTTGGGCTGTCGGCATTTCCCACTGCGAGGCCGCCCATGGTGCTGTGGGTGTATTGGTAGGTTGCGTTGGGATAGGCGATCTGACGGAAAGTGCCGCCGGATGGCAATTGGTTCAGAGTTCCTTCCCAAAGAAATCCATAGTTGAAAATGGATCCCGAATCGCTGGATCGGTAACTGCCGACCAGCCGGATGAGCCCACCCGCGGCATTATCCGGCCCGTAAACGCTGGTCGCGGTGGTGTTCCCGCCGGGGAAAACCACGTTATACGCCTGCCCGCCGCCTTCAAATGGGCCAACATAGAGCAGACCGTTCGCATCCGAAGTCCCGCAAATCAAAAACTCGCCGTCCACGGCTGCGTAGTTCCGAAGCCCCTGCCACCCGGTCACTGGCTGAATCGGAAAATCTGCGGCGTCCATCGCATCGGCGTAGGTGATACTGGTCACGGGGTTGTCGTTTCCGATTAAGTTGCCGGTGGATGGCGCGTTCACGCGAATGCCATCCCCCACGTTGGCCCTGACTGTGCCGCCGGGGGTCAAGCCGATGTAGTTTGATGCCACCGTGGTGTCCGACGCTTCGATCGTGAGGGCGGTGTTCGAGGCACCAATTAGCGAAAGGCCTTTAAGGATGGATTGATTGGATCCCAGTCCGATCACCAACCCGGTAGCGCCGTTAAAATCGACCGCGACCACGGGAGCTCCCGCGTAGCCGGGTGCAGTGGTGCCGTCGACCGTCATCGTTTGACCGATCGCCGGCAACGGAGAATTGAGCGTGATTGTTCCGTTCACCGAAAACGCGACGCTGTTTCCTGTTGAGCCATTGGCTTCCAGGATCGCCTGCCTCAGGGAGCCAGGCCCTGAATCGTTTAAGTTACTGACTGTAAACGTGGCGGCAGTGAGAACTGCCGTTGATGCAAAGGTAGCCATCAAAAGGCTTTGCACGCTGAGGCCGATGAGTAGTGGCGCGATGACCATTTTCAAGAGTTTCCTCTCACTGATTTCGTGACGGTATTTATGGATTGACATTTCAAGTTTCGGATATTCGTTTCGCATTCGACGTTAACTCCATGAAATGGCCGTGAACATTGGCTAAACGGCCAGGATGACAGTGGAGCGGTTCACAGAGAGTGTGAGCGATAAACGAGATGAGGAAGCTGGGCAATAAGTAAACCCTGATCACCCCCCTCCATAAATACCGCCTCTTTTTCCCACCGTCCAATCCGGCCACCGGCTCTTTCAACGGCCTTCACCCCCAAAGCAAATGTGACTACCAGCGCGAGGAAAGTGGAGAGAGTTTTCACAAACCGACCGTGTTCCTCTGCACCGGGTCCGTCAATGACTATCTCGTGATATCTTTTCCGATCAGCTTGCAGCAACCACGAGGGGATGAAGGAACGATAGAAAGTTGCAAATATAAGTTCTGCTAATACCTTGATTTCCGAAATGTCCACCTGTTGTTCCTGCAATCCTGTTGCGCCGGCGTCCGCATCCCCGAACGTGGGCTTGCGAACCGGTGATTGGATGCGTGTGGCGTTTGCGGGATTGATTGCGGCGCAGTCGATGATTTTTGGGATGGCGATCAATTTGTCTCCGCCGGAGGGCCGGGCGCGGGTGGTCTTGCATGCGATTTTGGCGGGATCGGCGGTGTTGGTTTTTGCGTTGGTTGGATGGCCGTTATTGGTGGCGGCGGTTCGGTCGGCGGTTGCTGGTAGGGTGACATTTGAGCAGTTTTTCATGATCGGGATTTTGTCCGCGTTTGGGGCATCGCTGGTTTGCACGATCACGGGCGAGGGACACGTGTATTACGAAGTGGTCGCCATCCTTCTCGCGATTTATACATTTGGACGGATCATCGCGGACCAGCGCAAATCGGCGGCGCTGGATGCGGCGCGGACGCTGGGCCGGGAGTTTGAGCGATGTGAGCGCGTGCTGCGCGATGGCAGCGCGGAATCCGTGCGGGTGGAAGAGGTGTCCGCCGGCGACGTGATCCGGGTCGCGGCGGGATCGGGCATCCCGATTGACGGTGAGATTTTGCAGGGTGCTGGCTACGTCGTTGAAACCCCGCTGACCGGCGAGCCATTTCCTGTGGTCAAGCGCGTCGGTGATAGCGTTTTTGCAGGGAGTCAGACGGTTGACTCTTCATTTGAAGTGCGAGCGTCGGTGGCCGGGCAAGCGAGGCGGCTCGATCAGATCTTTTCGCGGGTGCGTGCAGCCCGCGACAACCCGGCGCATGTGCAACGCGAGGCGGACCGTTTAGTGGCGTGGTTTTTGCCGGTGGTCCTTGTTGTCGCGGCGGTGACGTTTGCCTATTGGGCGTCGAGCTCAGGATGGGAGACTGGCTTATTTAATGCGCTGGCGGTGATTCTTGTTGCCTGCCCTTGCTCGATGGGATTGGCCACGCCGATCGGCATTTGGTCCGCGCTGGCCGACCTCGCCAAACGCGGAGTGGTCGCGTCGACCAGCGACCTTATCGAGCAACTGGCTAAAGTGGACGTCGTGCTATTTGACAAAACCGGCACGCTCGGCGAGGCGGATCTGGAAATGGTCGATTTCGTGACATTGGACACGGTGAATCGCAAGCGCGTCCTACGCGAAGTCGCTGCGCTTGAAGCAGCGAGCCAGCATCCCATCGCGCGTGCCTTTCGCGGAACCAAGCCAGCCGGGGCGGCCCATGGTTTTCGACTGATACCGGGTGTTGGCATCGCTGGGGAAGTGGCTGACGATAGCGAACAGGTCCCGATTTCTGTTGGGAATTCGGATTTGCTCTCAGCCGAACACTCGGAGGTTGCCATGCAGCTTCGATCCAGCCTCAAGGCCCAACCCGAGGATGCGGCCCGCGAGGTATTTGTGCTGCGCCACGGACAACTCGTAGCCATGGCCGTGCTGCGTGAGCGCATGCGGGACTCCGCGATTCCATCCATCCGAGAGCTTGAGGAGGGAGGTATCCAAGTGGCCATCTTGACCGGGGATCGGATGGCTGGAGCTTCAATTCACGGACTGTCCAACGTGCACGCCGGGTTAAGTCCGGAGGATAAAGTTTTGCAAGTTCGAGAATTCCAGGCTCGGGGAGCGACGGTTTTGTTTGTGGGGGACGGTGTGAACGATGCGCCGGCGCTGGCCTGTGCGGATGCGTCGCTCGCGATCTCCGGCGGCAGTGGTCTGGCTGAACAATCTGCCATGGGTGAACTGGTCGGTGGGGACCTGCGCTCGGTTGCGTATGCCCTCACCCGCAGCCGCACCGCCATCCGGACGATGCGCCAAAATCTTTGGTTTGCTGCCGCGTATAATATCATCGCGATTTCGCTTGCCGCGCTCGGCGTGCTGCATCCGGTCGCAGCGGCACTAATCATGCTCGTTTCAAGTTTCACGGTGAGCACTCGCGCGCTGCAAAAGAACCGGGTGCTTCCGGCATTAGAGAAAACTCGACCGGTGGCGCGGCACTCCAAAGAAGCGGGTTTGGCACCCGCTGTGTTGTTGTGTGCAGGCATTGCAATTCAAGGGCCAATTGTCGCGTATATGGGAGGATTCTCCAGCTGGACTGCCATGGGATTTATCCTTCTGTTTTTGTTCGCTGCAGGGGTTTGTTTTTTCTGGTTGCGGCTTCGGCGCTTTGATCCACCCACCGAGATGGCACTGAGCATGTTTTCGCTGGGCGGCGTTGCTATGCTCGCAGGCTGGTGGGCCGACGCCGGGATGGCACCGGTGGTGCGTGACGGTGTGTGCCTGTGCGGGTGTGCGGCATCCGCCATGGGGCTTGGGATTTTTGCGAAGTTGAACTGGATGACTGGCGGGATGGTTGTGGCATCGATACCCGCACTTTTCGTAAACTCAGAAATGATCTCACGGCGCTGGCACCGCGCCGCCCACTGGCTTGCAGGCTTGATCGGGATGCTGAGTGGGATGGAAGTTGCGATGTGGATCATGGCGCAGCTACCGACGACGTTGCCGCAGGTGCACTTTTTTGCAACCTACGGCGCCATGGCGTTCGGAATGTTAACCGGGATGTTTGCCACCTGCACGATGTGGTCCCGTTACCAGAAGCTTTCAAAATGAATGTTGAGTCACCCGAGAAACCGGCTGTTAGCGAGACGGTTGCCAGAAATCGAATGATCCGAGATCGCCAGAAGACATCCGTTTTTTGGCGGATTGTTCATTTGCTCGGATCTCTGCAGCTCGCGCTGATCCTCCTCTCGACGATCGCGATCGCGATTGCGATTGCCACATTTTACGAGAGTTCGTTCAGCGCAAAAATTGCCCAAGCGTATATCTACAAAGCGCCGTGGTTTATTTTTTGGCTTGGGATTTTGTGCATCAACCTGTTTGCGGTCACGATGACGCGCTGGCCATGGCAAAAAAAGCACACCGGGTTCATTGTCACGCATTACGGAATCATCCTGCTTCTCGTTGGGGCGGTGATCGGGTCTCAAACCGGCTTTGAGGGCAACGTAACTCTCCACAAAGATGCGCAACCGATCAATCGGATCACGACAAGCCGGAGTATCCTACAAGTGGAAAGCCCTGCGGACGGAGCGATGTATGTGATGCCATTCGACGCTGAGCTGCTTCGCCCGACCGAGAAGCGCCCGAAGTCCGTTCCTGTTCCGGGGTCAGATATCGTCATCATGACCGACGCCTATAGTGACAACCTAATCACGCAGCCGGTCTTGCAAGCCTCTGAATCTCCCCGTGCGCGGGCCGGAATCGATCTCGAATTCACCAGCGCCATGCTCAATCAGTCTTTGGAGATGCCGCTCGCCTTGCGTCCTGACGGGGGAATGGAAGAAGACTTTTTTGGAATGGCGACGGTCGCATTCCTCCCCGAGCTGCCCGACCGCTCAGCCCGGCAGATTTCCGAGACGCACATGGTTTTTGCCAAGTTTGCACCCGTGGTTCAAGCGGAGTCCGGGATGCGCACGGGAGTCACGGTGGTGCTAAGCGAGGATGGCAACAAAGTCACGCTCCGGTCACCGGATGGAGTATCCGCAAGCTACGAAACTCAGGCAGTAATTGGAAAGTCTCTCTCGCTTGCTGCGGCCAACGTGCGTGTCGAATCGTATTGGCCGGATTTTAAAATGGAGAATGGATTTCCGAAATCGGTTTCTGACCGTCCGAACAACCCCGCCGTGTTGGTGCGGGTTGAAGGCCCGCATTCCGTGGGCGGAACCGAAGCTGGAGCCTCGGATCGTCCCATGTTCGAGCTTGCCCCGAATGCCGACGGGAGCGTCCAATATCAAGTCAGTCGCAGAGGGATCAGCTACGCCAGCGGGCGGATGCAGGTGGGTGAGACGATCCCGCTGGGATGGTCTGATTGGGCGGCAACGTTAACCAACCTGCTTCCGAAAGCTGAAATTGCAAACACGTCCGAGCCCGGTCAAGAGGGAGTCGAGGGCATACCGGGGTTTCGCGCGTGGTTACGCGGCCCGGATGGAACTAACGGCGACGCGCGATGGGTCGAGTCGGGATCAATCCCTAATCTCGTGCTTGGCGATACGATCGTTCGTATCGGCTACGGGTTGGAACTCAAGCCGGTAGATTTCACGATTCGACTCAAAAACTTCGAAGTTCCGAGGTTTGAAGGCACGGAGACTCCAGCCAACTTCATCGCAACGGTTGAGTTCCAAGATCGCGCCACTGGTCAGACGAAAGAAGACACCGCCCGAATGAATAAACCCGCGAGTTGGCCCGGTGGAATTTTTGCTCACGTCACGGGATTCAACTATAAATTTTCACAAGCGGAGTGGAATCCGGATGATCTCGGTGAAACCACGCTGCAGGTGCTTTACGACCCCGGCTGGATGTTTAAATGGGTTGGGTCCCTCGCGATCTGCGCCGGGATATTCATCATGTTTTACATCCGTCCCAAGCGCGAGAACCTCAAATGACTACTACTATCCGTCACACTATTCTATCGATTGCCATGCTCATGGCGCTAGCCATCGCCCCCGCGCTGGTGGCGTCGCAAGCAGCATTGGACCTTACTCCGCTGGAAAACCTGCCCATCCAGGAGGGTGGGCGCAAAAAGTCGTTTTATGCATTTGCCACCGAGCGTTTGCTCGGGATTTCCGGCACGACCCGGTTGGAATTCGATGGCAAAAGCTACGACGGAATGGCATTCACCACGTCCCTGTGGCTGGAGCCCAATGTGTGGAATACCCGCCGTGTCATTCTGGTTGATAACCTGGAGCTCAAAAGGGAGGCGAATCTCGACATCAAACAAAAGCGATTTTCGCACGATGAACTTGCCGACAATCCAGCGTTTGTGCGGCTCCTGGAGCAGGCTGAGGTTGCCAAGCGTGAAACCAAGGGGGGCCGCTTGCAAGGCATCAACAAAAACGTCGAAAAAGTGGGCCTACGTCTTGCCGATTTCGAATCCTTGCGGAACGGCAGTCTTTACCGGGTGGTCGCCAACCCGGCAGGTGCGATGGCGCCGTGGATGACGATTGTTCCAGAGGATCCGATTTTTTCCAAATTCAAATCCGCTTACCTCAGCGGAGATCCCGCAGCATTTTCCGATGCCTCAAAAACATTCGTCGGGGCACTCAACGCGATCTTGCCGGAGTTCCATCCGCCGACCTGGAAGCTGGAATTGGAAACGATCTACCAGGTGACGCATCCGATCCGGTGGGCGTGGATTTGCTACCTTGCGGGCGGCATCGTGCTGGCACTCACTTGGATTCGCGCGCAGAAGTTCGGTTATGTCGTCGGCTGGAGCTTGGTCACGGCGGGGCTTCTGCTTCAGATTGCCGGGTTCGTTGCACGCATCATCATTTCCGGACGCCCTCCGGTTACCAACATGTATGAATCGGTGATTTGGGTTGCTTTCGGGACCGTGCTGTTTGCGCTCATTTTCGAGACCATTTACCGAACGCGGTGGATTTTGGTGGGCGCGGTGCCGGTCGCTGTCGTGTCGTTGATTTTGGCAGACTCACAACCGGTCGCCCTAGATCGGTCGATCCAGCCGCTGGTCCCTGTGCTGCAAAGTAACTTCTGGCTGACCACCCACGTATTGACCATCACATTAAGCTACGCGGCATTCCTTCTCGCCGTCGGCGTGGCACACATCGCGCTGGGCCATGTGATTTTCAGACGCACGCCATCGCCAGCGATTTACAACTACATCTACCGGACGTTGCAGGTCGGCGTGCTTCTTCTTGCAATCGGAACCATCCTTGGCGGCGTTTGGGCCAACTATTCCTGGGGACGCTTCTGGGACTGGGATCCCAAGGAAACATGGGCATTGGTGGCGCTGCTCGCGTATCTCGTGATCCTTCATGGCCGCTTGGCCGGTCGGTGGGGAGGCTTTGGCCTCGCAGTGGGCTCGATCCTTGGATTCATCACCATTGTGATGGCATGGTATGGGGTGAACTTTGTCCTCGGAGTGGGATTGCACAGCTATGGATTCGGCTCCGGCGGATTCGGATACGCCATGGGATACGTCGCATTTGAGCTCTCCTTCATCGCATTGGCTGTTTTCCGAAAATACACAGCGCCAAAGAACTCCAAACGCAAGCCATCCATGGCTATTCCCGCAGCGTAACATCACGGCTATGAAAAACTTCCTCATTACCGGGGCGTCAGGTGGGATCGGTTCCGCGCTGGCCGAGAAACTTCAATCCAGAGGAGCCAATCTGGCGCTGACTGGAAGATCTGTGGATCGACTCAAAGAGCGCTTTCCGAATGCGACGGTCATTGGTGCGGATCTCATCGCACCCAACGAAGCCGCGCGAGTTGTCCAAGAGGCGACCACAGCGATGGGGTCGCTCGACTGCGTGATTCACTTGGCCGGAGCCGGACTGATCAAGTCGGCGTCCGAGACGAGCGACGCGGAGTTTTCAAAGATCGTGAACATCAACCTCCGTGCCTCGTTTTTGGTAGCACAAGCGGCGTGTAAAATCATGGCCGAACAAAAACACGGATTGTTCATCACCGTTCCTGGGATTCTTGGAAAAGCGGTGATGAAAAATGCGGCGGCGTATAGCGCGAGCAAATTTGGCGTGGCCGGGCTGATCAAGTCGTTTGCGCAGGAATATGCACGATCCGGCATCCGGTTCTCGCTGCTGTTCCTCGGCGGCGTGGACTCGCCATTCTGGGATCACCTGGAGATGAAAGTGCAGCGGGAGAAAATGATCCCCTGCCCCGTGGCGGCAGATTTGATTTTGCAATCGATTGACTCACCGCCGCACTTGGTGCTGAGCGAAATCGTGATGCAACCGGAGAGCCATCAGCTGGTGTAAACTGCCCGCACGAGGTCACTCGCACGGTCTTTGGGCAGCACCCCGGATTGCATCTGATTCATCACGTAGGCGAATCCGATTCCGGACTCAGGATCGGCAAATGCTAGGCTTCCACCGGCCCCCGGATGGCCGAACGCGTTAAGAGTCGGTCCGAATGTTTCGCGCAGTTTTTTCCCGCTCGCATCAATCGGATCGAGCATGAATCCCGCCGCGAAGGAAGTCTGGACGCGCAGCACCTCGTCAAGCCCTTGAGTCATCCGGTTGCTCGCCTGCCTGAATACATGAGGAGACACCCAACCGTGCCCGGACCCGGAACCCGACGCGGCCATGCCGGCATAAAACCTCGCGAGTGAGACAGCATCGGATATCCCGCCGAATGACGGGATGGAGGCAGACTTCATCGCCGGGGAATTCATGGGTGTGACACCGGGCACTCCCGACGGTGATGAAAACGATTTGCGCGTGAGGGAGTCCGGCGTGTTCATCGCCGCGATAAATGGGTCGCTTTCGTCAGGACAGCCGGTGGCTTTCGGCGGCAAAATCTGCGCCACACGATCATGATGCTCGAGCGGCAGCCCGATCCACAGATGGAGCGCGTGTGGTTCGCGGAACGTGACGTCCCAATACTTTCCGAGACTCTCTGCGCCCGATAGTCGGCGTAGCATTTCATCGAGAAGAAACCCGAACACCCGAGGCCCGTAGGCGTGAACGGTTCCAGCATCCCACAACCGGGGTTGATTTTCGATCGCACGCACCACGCTGTCATGGTCCAGCACGGACGCCGAAACGTCGTCGATCGCGCTGAGTCCGGCGCGGTGGGACAACACCTCGCCGACAGTCATTTCCCCTTTGCCGCCGCCCGCAAAGGCTGGCCAAAAATCGGACACCTGCGAATCCAGATCGAAACCGGATCGCTCCAGAGCGTGCAATAAACATGCCGTTGCCGGCCCCTTCGTGGCAGACCAAATCAAGACCAGTGTTTTATCCGTCCAAAGTTTTGTCCGCGCAGCATCCGCATGGCCGACATGCGCGACCGCCAGAACTTCATCACTCCGGCAAACCGCGACAGATGCTCCCACTTCGATTCCCGCAGCGTGATACCTTTCAAGAACCGCCGCGAGACGTTCCTGCAATCCATCCGTACGAATCATGATAGAAAATCCGCGACCGCCCGCAAATCCGGGTCGTGTTTTGCGATTTCACGGAACTTATCATCCATTCGGAAACTGATGAGCAGCGCGTGTTGAGCATCCTCCACGTTTCCGAGCACAGCGTCGTAGCATCCGAGATTGTAATAATACGTCGCTTCGCGCAACAGGGTGGCCGGACCGGATAGCAACATCGCTTTTGCTTCCTCGGTACGCCCGAGTTCGTGCAAGCAAAATGCACCGTGGATATACCCGGTCGTCAGCTCGGTGTTGCAAGCGCGGAGCGCATCACAGACATTGAGGGCGTCATTCCAACGCCGGCACCGCATGACAATAAACAACCGCATGTGCAGCGCCTCTTCCCGCGAACGCAGCTCCGGGCTAACTTCATCCAACTCCCGCAATGCCTCGTCATACATCTCCAATTCGATATATCCCTGTGCCGCGAGCAAGCTCCGTTCCAACGTCATGCATCACCATTGCGCGGCGCGCATAAAAAATCAACGCCACCGCAAAATGTTTTGCTTCCTCATCGGGTCGCGGCCTCAATTTTTCATGACATTCGCATCGGTCTCGGCTAACTAACACTCATCGGCGCGAGTCTTTGCAACCGTCGTCTCGCCGCAGCATTCCATGAGCCCCGCCTCCGAACATCAGGACAATATCCACTACCGCGAGTATAAAATCCTACTCCAGCCGCAGCGGTTTTTTTCGGCGGATCGTTTTGAGGAGTATTGGAAAGCGATCGCAAGGATTGCGGACGATCATGGAGTGAAAGTGCATACGGAGGAGCATGCTTTTCACCGGTTGGTTCGGGAGGTTTTGTTTTACGACACGCCGGAGTTCGACCTTTACCGCAACGCTTTCATTTTGCGAAAGCGCACATTTTATCAAGACGGCTGGCCACTTCAGGATCACGAATTGGCAATCAAGTATCGTCACCCCGACTTCAATGCCGCCGCAGCGGTCGATGTGCATCCGATGCTTCCAGGCGAGGCCCGCATCAAATTCAAAGACGAAGTGCTCCCGTTGAAGGACATGCTGGGAGGAATCCGGAGCCTGTATTCGCACAATTGCGTGCTTACGTCACCGAAAGTGGTGCTCGATCAGGGCCTCGCAGACGTGGCATCCGTGTTTCCGGCCTTGGGCAAGATTCCGATCGAGCCGCGCACCCGAATAGAATTGGTAAACAACGTGGCTGTCGAAGAGGTGCAGGTGGAACCCGGTCACTTTGACTTCGGGCACGGGCTGGCTGCGAAAGCCACCATCGCTATCTGGCGAAACCGTGCATCCGAGGAGTCACTCGTCGGTGAGTTTGCATTTCAAGCGAAGTTTCACCGGTTGGACGAAATCCACCAAAGGGCAAAGGCAAAGTCGGAAGATTTTTTCCGGGCCGTTCAGACTCATGCGCCGGAGTGGGTGTTGCTTGGCACTACCAAAACAGCGATGGTTTACGGCATTGCGGGCGCCAGCACCCCGAACCATGAGGGTTGAGGCATCCGTAGTTCCTCACTCCCGGGGTTCGCGGGTCACGCTCTGGGAGATTTTCCTCACATTTTTCGTGATCGGTGCGACGAGTTTCGGCGGTGGCGTAGTTGCGTATCTGAGAAACAGCCTCGTCACAAAAAAGGCATGGCTCGACGAAGATGGATTCATGGCAGCACTGGAGATCTCGCAGGCGTTGCCTGGGTTAAACGCCACGAATATGTCGGTAATCGTCGGCGACAAACTGCGCGGCCCGGCAGGTGCCGCCCTTGCCTTTTTCGGAATGACATTACCAGGCGGAATCATGGTCCTCATCCTCGGAGTGGCCTACGCATCGAACCAAAACAACGTCGAAGTCAACGCCATCCTTAAAGGCGTGGGTGCCGCATCGGTCGGTCTGCTCCTCGCAGTGACGCTGCAAATCGGGCATAAACAACTCGAAAAAATCGGAGACTTAACCATCGTGGCCGCCACCCTTCTTCTGGTGAGTTTTCTGCACGTTTCGTTGGTCATTGTTCTGCTGACCGTGGCACCGGTAGCAATCTGGATTTACCGTCCGCGCGCGCGGACCGACGGATCGCGGGCGTCATGAGCGGGCACCTGCTCCAAATCCTCGGGATTTTTTCCCTGCTATCGATCTTGTCGATTGGTGGCGGGACCGCCGTCCTGCCCGAAATGCGTGAAATGACGGTGGTTCAGGAAAAATGGCTCACGGATACAGAGTTCCGAGACGTCTATAGTATTGGCCAGATCGCCCCCGGCCCAAACATGCTGATGGTTATTGTGCTCGGCTATAAGGTATCTGGTTACGCGGGTGCGGCGGTTGCCTTTGCGGGATTTTTTCTTCCCTGCTGTCTCATCGCATGGGGTGCCTGTCGTGCGTGGAACCACTTTGAAGGCTCGCCATGGCGATTGGCGGTCCAACGTGGACTCGCGCCGCTGGTCGTCGGGTTAATGGCTGCCGGAATGGTTGCTATTGCCCGCACGGCGATTGTCGGAGTCGAGACGACCGTGCTGGCAGTCATTGTTTTCGCCGCGCTTTACTTCGGCAAAAAGGTGAACCCCGCCCTCCTGATTTTTGGGGGCGGGTTGTGCGGGTGGCTCTTTATGCGCTGACGGCGACCCCGGCTTTAGTGGATCTCACGGACGTGGATCGCGTCGAACCGCTCTTCTCCGGCTTGTAAATCACTGATGATGATCAGGCGGTCACCCGCAACAGCATAGCCCATTTTTTTCATCACGTTCTCAGCATTTGCCACAGTGAATTCCGCCCGTGCCTCGAATGGGAGTTTGATCGCGTGCGTTCCCCAGTTCAATGACAAGCGACGCACTACTTCGTCACTTGAAGCGAATGCGTAGATCGGAGCATGCAGCGGCCGCAGGTGGCTAGTGTAGTCAGCCATGATTCCCCGGCGGGTGAAGACGACGAGTTTGGCGTTGGTGAACGAGTTGGCCATGACGACAGCGGCTTTCACGAGCTTCTGACGGGGATCATCGATCAAGGCATCGTCAGAATACTGCGCTCCACCGCTCAATTCGATCCGGCGGGCCACCCGATCCAAAATCCCAACGCACTGCACCGGATACTTCCCGACGGTGGTTTCCCCGCTGAGCATCACGGCGTCTGCCTGCTCGAATACGGCGTTCGCTACGTCGGTGATTTCAGCGCGCGTGGGCAGCGGGTTTTCGATCATCGACTCCAGCATGTGCGTGGCAACGATGACCGGACGACCGTAATGCATGCACTGCTTGACGATGCGGCGCTGGATGATGGGCAGGTCTTCGAGCGGGCACTCCACACCAAGGTCTCCACGAGCGACCATGATCGCGTCGGAGGCTTGGATGATCGCATCGATCGTTTTGACCGCATGCTGGTCTTCGATTTTCGCGATTACCGCTGCGTTACTGCCGTGCGATCGCAGGGCTGCTCGCAATTCCTCCATGTCGGATGGTTCACGACAAAAACTCAGCGCGACAAAATCCACGCCAACCTCGGCACCCAATGCGATGTCTGCATGGTCTTTTTCGGTGAGCGGGGGCAAATTGACTTTGACACCGGGCAGGTTGATGTGGCGGCGCGAACCAAGCAGGCCTTTGGTTAGAACTTCGCAGCGGATTTTGTTATCGTGCTTTTTGAGCACTTTGAGGTGAATCACCCCATTATCCACGAGCACGGTGTCACCCTCGGCGATGTCATGAATCAACCCGTCGTAATTCACATCCACCGAATAATTTTCCTCGCTCCGCGCCCCGCGCACGGTGAACTCCAGGATGTCTCCGGGATGCAGATCGAGCTTCACATCCAAGTCGCCGGTGCGAATCGCAGGTCCCTGCGTATCGAGCAAAATCCCGGTATTCGTCCCCAGCTCTGCCGCGCACTCGCGGATCGTCCGTGACACCTGGCGCACCCAATCATGCGGTGCATGGCTCATGTTGAGCCGGAAAATGTTCACGCCTGCACGGATCAATGAGGTGACCATTTCTGCAGATTCTGTGGCCGGTCCGAGTGTCGCGATAATCTTTGTTTTCCTGAGCATGCGACCAGAAATCGTATTCGCACGCGGATTGCAAGCGCATTGCTGTTAAGCATTTTTCACAAAGCGGGCGCGACATCCACTTCGCTCGCGTATTTTTAACCGGAATCGAGCGGGCAATCCGCTTTCCAATGGAACCCCGCTGCGATAGGTTTTGCGGATGCAGCAAAGATGGATATTGCCCCCGGTGGTCGATACGGGCGCCGTGAAGGCATTGTCCCTTGAGTTCGGCGTCCCACAATTCGTGGCAGAGTTTTTGGTCCGGAAAGAGATTGCGACTCCGGAGTTGGCGGCGTTGTTTCTTCAGCCGCGTTTGCGTTCGCTCAGTGACCCCAATCTCCTGCCGCAGATTTCCGCAGCGGTGGTGCGGATCGAAGCTGCGTTGCGGAACAACGAATCGATTCTGCTGTTTGGTGACTACGATGTGGATGGTGTTGCGTCGCTTGCAGTGCTTTACCGGACGCTGATTGCATACGGTGCGCGGGTGAATTGTTTTTTGCCGATGCGGGCCGAGGAGGGTTATGGATTGAGCGAGGCCGGGGTGGCGAGGTGTTTGAGCGAATATCAACCGGGACTGCTGATCGCCGTGGATTGTGGCACCACCTCGACGGCGGAAATCGCACGCCTCGGCGCGGCTGGAATCGATGTGGTCGTGCTGGATCACCATGAACCGGGAGCAGAACTGCCGAATTGCTGCGCACTCGTGAATCCGAAAGTCGCTGGAGGAACATTTTCTTATCTGTGCAGTGCCGGCATCGCATTCAAGACCGCGCATGCTTTGCTGAAATCAAGCCCCCTTCCGGGTTTTCAGCTCAAGGAATTACTCGACCTAGTTGCGCTTGCCACGCTATGTGACCTCGTGCCCGTGGTCGGAGAGAACCGGATTCTTGTTCGCCACGGATTGCAACAAATGGCCGTCACGCGATGGCCCGGTCTGGCTGCCCTTATGGCCATTTCTGGGGTAAAACCTCCAGTCTGCGGCGCGGATGCCGGGTTCCGTCTGGGGCCGCGGATCAACGCTGTCGGACGTCTCGGCACCGCATGGGATGCACTTCAACTGCTGCTCACGAACAACCCGTCCGAAGCCACGACACTTGCCGCCAAGCTCGAATCCAGCAACCGCGAAAGACAGGCCATCGAAAGGACGGTTAGCCGCGAGGTCGAGGACTGGATCGCTACGCACTTCGATCCCGCCCGGCACACCGCAATCGTCGTGGGTGCAAGAGAATGGCACACCGGTGTCTTGGGGATCGTTGCATCCCGTGTGATGCGCCGACATCATCGTCCGTCATTGATCATCGGGTTCGATGAATCCGGTGCCGGCCGTGGCAGCGGGCGCAGCATCGAGGGGTTTTCGCTGGTTGACGCACTGGGTCGATGCGCCGGTTGTTTGGAGCAATTTGGCGGGCACGAAATGGCAGCGGGCGTGACACTGCACGAGTCGCGATTTGCGGAATTTCGAACCGCGTTCGACGACGCAGCACGACGGCTCACCACTCCCGAAATGCTGGTGCCGAGACTCCACCTCGATGCCGAGCTGGATCTCAACGATTTCACAGACGCGTTTCTCGATGCACAAAGTGCTTTGGAGCCATTTGGAAACTCGAACACCCAACCGGTGTTGTTTGCACGGAATGTGAGGCCCGTCTCAGCCCCCCGGGTCGTCAAAGAAAAACACCTTCGACTCCAGTTCTCCGCCGGACGCAACCGCATCGACAGCATCTTTTTTAATGGCGCGGTGGATCCGCTGCCCAACCCACCGTGGGACATCGCCTTTCACCTCGAGCGCAACGCCTACAACGGGCGCGTCTCGCCGCAACTTCAAATTCTCGACGTGCGGGCCACCCGGTGAAACTACCACCAGACACCGCCGTCGCGGATCAACCATGGATTCCCAAAGCGCGCCTTGCCGGACTCCGCAAACTGGGAATTCACTCGCTGGGCGACTTGGTGCTGCATTACCCCAGACGCCATGAGGACCGGAGCCACTTCACGAAATTTCCGACCGAAGCGACCCACGAGCCTGTTCTAATCAAGGGGGACATCATAAAGACAGGCTTTCTGCCATTTGGAAAATGGCGCCGCGGCTTTGAGGCGACGGTGCAGGAATCCGGCGGGGATGCACTCTCAAATCAGGTCGTGCTGCGGTGGTTCAACATGCCCCATGTCGCAAAATCCCTCGCAGTCGGGTTTTCAATCGTTGCTTACGGAAAGGCAAAAGTGCGCGGTCGGAAAATTCTGATCGATTTTCCGGAATACGAATTGCTCGACGAAAGCGAAGAAACTCTCATTCACCTGAATCGAATCGTCCCGGTTCACCCGGCGGCCGAGGGCATCTCATCGAAAAAACTCCGCGCGATGATTTTTCACGCAGTGGAAATCACCGATCTCAGCCGTATCCCCTGCTTGTTCCCACACCACGACCAACCCATGGCAAGAGAGCGGGCGCTGCACGACATCCATTTCCCGGCCTCGCAGGCGGATCTGGATGTTGCCCGCGCGACGCTCGTGTTCGAGGAGTTTTTTCAAATGCAAGCGCTGCTGGCTTCGCGCCGGGTCGAAATCGCAGCAGCTCCGTTGTCCGCAAAACATACGAGCGGGCAATTACTGACCAACTTCCTGCAACAGATCCCGTTTACACCCACCGGCGCCCAGTTGCGCGCTATCGACTCCATTCGCGCCGGCATGGCATCTCCGTCGCGGATGCATCGGTTGCTTCAAGGCGATGTCGGCAGCGGTAAAACTCTGGTGGCTGCGGCAGCGGCAATCATTGCGCTCGACGCTGGATTCCGAACCGCACTCCTCGCGCCCACGCAAATCCTCGCAGAGCAGCACTGGCAGACATTTAAAAGCTGGCTGGAACCGCTCGGCGTGCACGTCGCACTCCGAACGGGCAGCAGGTCCGAGGCCCTCACGCCTGAAGAGCCCGGATTGTTCGAACGCCCCTCGGCAACCCCATCGCACTTTCCATTAGCCCCGCAGGTCGTCATCGGCACCCACGCGCTGCTCTACGGGGATGTCACTATCCCCGATCTCGGGCTGATTCTCATCGACGAGCAACACAAATTTGGGGTGATGCAGCGGGCCAAACTTGCCGCAGCAAACCCAAACGCGGACATCCTCGTCCTCACAGCCACTCCCATCCCGCGCACCCTCGCCCAAACCGCCTACGGAGACTTGGAAGTCACGACACTCGATGAGCTCCCCGGTGGCCGTGGAAAAATCATCACGGGCGTCCGTCCAAGCTCCAAACTGAAAGATGCGGCAAAATTCATCCGCAGCCAGGTTGAATTCGGCCGTCAGGCGTTTATAGTTTATCCGCTCATCGACGAATCCGAAAAAGTCGCTGCCAAGGCTGCAAAAGACGAGTTTGAAAAGTGGGTCGCTGAGCTTCCGTCTGTCCGCTGCGCGCTGCTGCATGGCAGGATGGATTCCGCTGAAAAAATATCCATCATGGAGGCGTTTCGCAACCACGACACCGACGTCCTCATAGCCACGACCGTGATCGAAGTTGGAATCGACGTGCCCAACGCAACGATCATGCTGATTGAAAATGCCGAGCGGTTCGGGCTATCGCAACTGCACCAACTCCGTGGGCGCATCGGGCGTGGCATTCATACATCCTACTGCATCTTGGTCCCCGGAAACTCGGATCCGGATGTTTTAGATCGTCTCAAGGTGCTGGAATCAACCACGGATGGATTTGCTGTCGCAGAGGCTGACCTGCGGCTTCGCGGGCCGGGAGACATCCTTGGAACCGCGCAGACCGGCCTGCCCCCGCTAAGACTCGGCGACCTGTCGCGGGACTCGGACACGCTGACGTCAGCCCGCGAAGCCGCCGTTGCAATTTTCCAAATCGACCCGGCCCTTGATCGACCCGAACATCACACACTAAGAAATTGGATCTCGCAGCGCAGAATGTCTATTGAGATGGCCGACGGCTGACCACCCCCCCATTTTCCGGTCGGTTATGCCCCGGAATCAGTGGTGAGATTTCTGATGGCCGCGACGAAATCAGGGACTCTAATTGGCTTGGTAAGAAAGCCATCCATCCCGGACTCGATACACCTCCGGCGATTATCATTCATCACATCCGCTGAAAGCCCGAGGATCATGCATTTTCGGCCAGAGTTGCTTTCCGCCTGGCGGATTTTCCGGGTGGATTCACACCCGTCGATTCCCGGCATAAACACATCCATGAGGATGAGCTGATAGTCTTTGTCCATGACCATCTGGACCGCCTGCTCGCCACTTAAAGCGGTGTCAGCCGTATAGCCCATCTTCGTCAGGAGCCGGCAAGCCAGCAGCCGATTGGTGGCCACATCATCCACTACCAGGATTTCCATGGGGAAATCTTCGGCGAGTAGAGGGACAGCCGTTACGACCGCTTTTTTGATTTGCACGGAATCTGCATCGACCCTGTGACATCGAACCGAGAAAGAAAATGTGGAGCCCTCATCCAACGTGCTTTGGACCGTAAGATCTCCGTGCATCAAGCGACATAACTTTCTCGATATGCTGAGGCCCAGCCCGGTCCCTCCAAAGCGGCGGTGCACGGAGCGATCGGCCTGGTCAAATGGCTCAAAAATCTGCTCCAGCGAAGATTCAGCGATTCCGATTCCGCTATCCTCCACTTCGAAAGAAAGCATGATAAAACCATCCGCGCCGACACTAGAACGTATTCTTACCTCGATGCCGCCCTCGTTGGTGAACTTGACCGCATTGCCGACCACATTGAGGAGGACTTGACGAAGCCGCTTGCCATCCACCATCACGACGACCGGGACATCCTCAGCAATCACCGAGTCGAGAGATATGCGCTTTCCAAGCAAGCTGCCGGAAATCGAAGTCATTACTTCAGCCACCATCTCGCGAATAACAACTGGCGATGGATCCAATTCCAGATGGCCCGATTCGATCTTCGAGAAATCGAGCACGTCGGAGATCAAATCCAGCAATACTTTCCCGCTTTCACGAATGATCGACGCCGTTTCGCGCAGCAGCTTCGGGTCCTGTTCGTCCATGAGGATGTCAGTGAATCCGAGAACTCCGTTGAGCGGGGTGCGCATCTCGTGGCTCATCACTGCCAGAAACTCGGATTTTGCAGCACTCGCTCTCGCTGCTTGCTTCTGAGCGATTTTTGCGTCCTCCATGAGGCTGATTGTAATTCGCTGAATCCGGCGAAGCTCCTCGGTCTGTTTCCTCAGTTCGGCGTTGGCGGCGAGGAGCGCGTCATCCACCTCGCGCCGAGTGAGTGAACTTCCGATCGCAGATGAAGCCGTCTCCAGCATGCGTAGCGTTTGGGGCGACCAGACCCGCCGATGCTGACAATCGTCAAACCCGATAAAGCCCCAGAACTTCCCGACCGTCAGCACGGGCAGGACTGCCAAGGATTTGATGTCCTGGCTCGCCAGCATACTGCGAAGCGGCTCAGGCGCTTCATCCGCCAAGCAGATGAATGGCTTTCCATTCACCAGCGCATGGTGAAGCGTCGGCAGCCCGGGGTGATAGCACGCGTTCTGAAGCTCGGGATTTCCAATTTGGGGAGGTATGCCGTCGGCGACCCACTCGAAGGCCTGCGAGCAAACCTCCTCGCCCGTCTCGGGGTGGATTCCATTTTTAAAGATATACACCCGATCCACCCGCGCTGCTTCACCGAGGATCCGGAGGGCGGAGTTCAACGCCAACTCTATCGATGACCCCACCGTGAGGGTTTGCATCATGGACGCAATGCCTTCGAGAAGACGCGATTCTTCGGGATCAGATTTGTCCGAGTGAAGTTCCGGTGCTTCCATAAATCGGAGGGCGTTGCAATTGCTCGCACAGAGCGTTTATCTCATATTTCAATTCAAGGACTCTGTCTTCGCGCCCCACCATGGCAGTTGTCAGGCGCTTGAGCTCTTCCAAGCTCTCGGAGAGTGCGCGTTCGTTTTCTTTACGCGCTGAGACATCTTCGAAAGAAAGCACGACGCCGTCAACCCACGGCTAGACGGACAGCCGAATCCATCGCGAATCATTTCCGTCGGTGCAACAGACCTCGTTTGTCAGCGAATGCCCGTTCTGCATGACAGCAATGCACCTTGATATACAAACAGACGGATCACCAAGTCCGCGCAACTCGCTTAGACTGGTCTGAGCCAGTTCGTTGGGCTGTTTTTCTAAATACCGCGCTGCTGTCGCGTTCGATGTGGCGATTTGAAAATCGACGGTGTTTCCATTCACGCACACGGGGGTAAGGGCAAGCACACCGTCGCCGACCGAGTGTAAAACGCTTTCGAGGAGAGCATGCTGTGTCACCATTCTGCGATGCTCCAGTGCGAGTGCCGACAGCATGCGATTTGTTGTATCAGCCACACGGGCGATCTCATCGCGGCCCTGCACACGGACCTGGAGGTTTTCATCGCGGGCGTCAACCACCGCTTGCAGATCTGCATCCAGCGCCAAAACCCGCCTGACAACCAAGCCCTCAAACCCGATCAGGCAAAACACGACAAAAATCGCTACGGCACAAAGCGAAAGGACCCGGATAGCTTCCTGTATTCGATATCCAGCTGTAAACAAACGGCTTGGTAGGTGGACGTAAATGCCGACTGGCTCACCGTCCAGACTGGACTCAAAAAAAACTGATGCCTTCGCGTTTGGTGAGCCATCAAATCTTTCTTGACCCACGTCCGGAATCATGGCCCACACCCGTCCGAGTGTTTTGTCATCAAATTCCACAACTTCATCATCTCCATCCGCCTGATCTAACACCCCATGCGGGATCAACGAAACCTCGACACCCGTCAATTCACCGATCGAAGCAACCATCTCTTCGTCCAAGGAACTCACGAATACAAGCCACCCCGGAGATGGACCTGTCCCATCAGAACGCAGCACCGGGTGGGCTGCAAAGATAAACCTCTTTCCATCCTCTCCAGCGGCAAGCCCGCCACGGCCGACGTCAGTCAGGAGACCACTTTGGGCTACCCTGGCAACATCCACTCCAGAAAACTCTTCTGGATCAACGCCATCTGTGACCTGCCGACCAATCACATTTTTACCACGGTCAATCGCCAGGACCATTTGGACTCCGTCGAAGCGCTTGTTGGATGCATAGTTATAAGACAAAAAATTCGGAAGTCGCCCTTCAAAGAATGCGAAGGCATCGTCCCACTCCGCGTTGTCTATCGCGTAGGCAATGCGGTTGTTTTCGGCAAGGGATAATTGTAGGATCACGCTCTCAACACGTTGCACCGAAATCTGGTCCTGGATGGCACGAAAGGACTTTGTAAACGCAATGTGGATGATCGCCAGACACGTGACCACGAGTAGGAATACAATCAGACCAACTCCTAAAAACAACTTGGTCCGAATCGACAATCCTCTTACGAATGCCGTCCCCCCGGGATGAATCTTGAATGGCTGCAGGGTTTTCATTCAGTCTCGGGGCGGGGGGCGATCGGTGGACCTCCTACTCCACCATCCACGCAAGGATAGCTTTCTGCGCATGCAGGCGGTTTTCGGCCTGTTGGAATATCGTTTCAGCGTGCATCTCAAGCACCTCGTCGGTGATTTCCTTGTCCCGATACGCTGGCAGGCAATGCATGACCAACGCATTCGGCGCGAGTGACAAAAGGTCGGCGTTGATTTGATAGCCTGCGAGTTGCGCGATTCGGAAAGCAGATTCCTCCTCTTTACCCATGCTCACCCAAACGTCGGTATAGAGCACATCCACACCCTGCGCGGCGGCGGCCAGATCGGTAGTGACAACCACATTGCCTCCGGCGCGCGCGAGCAATTCCGCTGGCGGTTGATACTTCACCGGCGCTGCAATCCGGAGTTCAAACCCCAATCTCGCGGCTGCCCAAATGTAGGACCTCGCCATGTTACAATCACCATCACCGATAAAACAGACGCTCAGATTTTCTAACGAGCCGCGTAGCTCCATGATCGTAAAAAGGTCCGCCAGGATTTGACATGGATGTTCTTCGTCGGTGAGCGCATTCACGGTCGGGATGCCGCTAAACTTGGCGAAATCTTCGACATCCTGCTGCTCAAACGTCCGGATCACGGCTCCGTGAATCATGCGGCCCATCACCCGTGCCGTGTCCTTAATCGGCTCGCCTCGCCCGAGTTGGATGTCATTGGCAGACAAAAACATCACGTCGCCGCCGAGTTCACGAATGCCAACCTCAAAACTCACCCGCGTGCGCGTCGACGACTTAGAAAACATGATGGCCCAGCATTGATGCCGGAGCGGATGGAGCGCGTGGTGGCCGCGCTCCGCCTTCATCTGACCGCTACGCTCGACGAGTGACAGAATCTCGGCCTTCGTCAATGCTTCAATGGATAGCAAGTTCTTCACTGTGAATTTTCTATCGGGGGGACTGCACGCATGCAAGCATTGTGAGTCGCTGCACTCGGTGGGATTGCTGCTTCTGGCCGTTGGAGCCGCCGATCGCACAATCCTGCTGCCGCAAAGATTTTCATTTAATTCCTGATTTTGTATTGACGCGGGTGCCGATTCCCTGGGATTTCCTGCCGCACATGTTCACGCTATCAGCATTTACGGTAATGGCCTGCGCTCTGCTAGGCTGTGTTTGGTGGGTTTGCCGCAACGACCAGGACGACGCTTCCTGATTGTAAGTGGGGCTGCGCTCCTCACGTGGGGCAGTGCCATTTTTGGGTATTTGATTATTATTTGATGAAGGTGTCTAACTGGGGAACTTTTGAATGGGATCTTGGCTTATTGGAGTCAGCCCATCGGCCAAAAATCCCGCCATTTGTTTTTCGGCAGGCGACTCCTGCTGACCGGGAGACGGTTGAGAAAGTCTTGCGAAGTGTGCTTTCGCAAGAGCCTGCAATATCGAACAAGCAGGACTCTCCGATGCTCTCCATCGAGGAAGCCTGCGACATAGCGTTCTCAAACCCGGAGTGCGCATGCATGGTGGTGCAACACGGGAGCCGAATCATCGGTGCGAGCTCACTCGATGCCTCGCAGAATGCGGCTAACCACCTTCTGACAGGCCCGTCAATCCTACACGAATACCGAAGCCGAGGGATCGGCTCCGCGCTACTTTTCTCGTCGCTGGATTTCCTGAAAGACGCGGGAGTGTTGCGGGCTGTTGGTTGCGCCCGGAACCAGTCCGTGGCAGCGAGGTTTGTCTACCCGAAATTCGGCGGCGCGCTGGTCGCTCCGGTGCTGAAACTGGACACTTCGACTGACGCGGTAGCCGCCTGATCTAGGCGCAGTCTATCGTCGCCGTAGAACGGACGGACGGGAGACCGGGAGGGTGTGCGCTGAGCGCGCTATCCTAGCAACCCGTCTTACAGCAGCTACACGCGCATGGGGCGCACGCGCCTCCGGATTTTACGCAGCAGCAACTCTTGGGTTTTGGTGCCGTGGCACAGCCTGAAATCGAGGCAATCGACAGGAGAGAAATGGTGAGAATAAGTGCGATCTTCATGATTTGATGCAGATCATTACTACGGCACTCGAAGGAAGCAAGGCGTTATGCGCATGCGGATCCGTTCGTAGCTATTTGCAGAATGCTGCTATCTTCGCGCTTTGATGGTGATTCTTTTGACTCTGGCGTCGTCGGCGGGACTCCATGTCATGACATCGGGGTCGTCTTTAAATGCATTATGCACCAGCCTTCGATCGTACGAGTTCAAGGGTTCGGTCTGAATCGAACGACCGCTGTTGCGGACTGCCTCAGCGGCATGCCGGATGTTGGCGATGAATGCATCGTCCCGCATGGCCCGGTGGTGTTCCACGTCAACAATTACTCTTGGTGCTTGCGGGTCCCGGCTTTGAATCAGCCGATTAACCAAATACTGAAGATCATCGAGGGTCTGCCCATGATGACCGATCAAAATCTCTGCGTCGCTGGTGTAAACTTGCAACACCACCGTACCATCCCCGTTCTGCTCTTCAACACGAAATGCAAAGCCCAGATATCCGAGCAGCGTGTCGAGAGTTTCGAGAGGGGTTGGGTTCATTAGGTTTGGCGTTTTTTACGTTTCTTCGGCGTGGTAGATGGTCCACCCGCTGACTTTTTCGGCGGAGTGACCCGCTTTTCTAACTCCGGCAGCGGTTTATTTCGCGTGAGGTATAGCTGGACTATAGAAAACAAGTTTTGTGTTGTCCAATACAGAGACAATGCTGACGCGTAGTTATATGCGAAAACCAGGAAGATCACCGGCATCAGTAGCAATATCCGCTGCTGTGTCGCATCGCCGGTTTTTGGAGTGATGGCCATTTGCCAGATCATTGTTCCAGCCATCACGATCGGAAGCACGTTAATCGGAAATCCTGCCACCCGGAAAATCGTGTCCGGTTGGGAAAGGTCAACTACCCAAAGAAATGAGCTATTCCGGAGTTCGATGGCTGATCCAAGCATCGCGTAGAAACCAAAAAAGATAGGAATTTGGATCAACATTGGCAGACATCCGCCGAACGGATTGACACCATAATCCCGGTAGAGCTTCATCAGCTCCTCGTTCATCTTGGTCGGGTCGTCCTTATATTTTTCCCGGAGTTCCGTCATCAACGGAGACAGCGCGGCCATTTTCCGCATCGAGTTGGTTGCCTTGTTTTGGAGCGGCCAGAGTGCGCTTTTGATCAGCAGGGTGAGAACAATGATGGCTGCCGCGTAACTGTGGAACCATCCCTGAAGCGAATTCATCGCCCAAAGCAGGAACTTACTGACAAAGCCGAACATGCCGAAGTTCATGACAGCCTCTTCGCCATTGCCCAGTTGTTGCAGGGTTTTCAGATCTTTGGGTCCCGCGTAAATGCGGAACTGCTGGGTCAAGGTTTTGCCGGCTTCGAGTTCGAATCCTGGAAACCCGAGCGCGCCCTGCATCCCGTAGGTTCGGTGTCCCTCTGCGATTGGCGCATCGAACCGGGTCGCCCATGCCCGGGAACCGCCACCCGCCTCACCCTGCGCTGCAAGGATAGTGCTGAAATACTGACTGGTCACGGCAACCCACGAGATGTTTTCAGCCGACTCCTCATACACAGGCCGCGCCGCACGCGTTTCAATCCCAACCAACGGAATCTTCCATGAATCAAACCAATTCACGTCGATCCCCTGCATCTTGCCGTCCCGATACCACTCGAATTTTGTGTAAATCGGCATGTCTGTCACGTGGATCGGCGAGGAACCGCCCGCACTCACATACCACCCCGGCCGGCCGAGCACCGCCTCGCTCGCATTGGTAAACGTCACGTCAAGCTGAACGACATACGGAAACCCCGGTGTATCGGCACCCGAAACAGAAAACACTTTTTCGATCTTCAGCCCGTCCTCTTCGGTTTTAGTGAATATTACCCGTCCCGATGCCTTGTCGGTCTGCATCTCAAAGCCACCGAGGGCCTTGCCAGCTTCGTAGGCAAGCGCTCCAATCGGCATCTGACGATCCCGGTTCAGCCCCACTGCTTCGCGGTTTTCACCAAGATGCATGAGAAGCATCGCCGTCTCGATGCCGCCTGTGTCGTTGTTAAAGAGGAAGTCAGCTTGGTCTGCTGCGCTGATGGATTCGCGGCGGGCTTGAATCGTCGCGCGCGGAGTGGGGCGGGGAGTGGGTGTGGCGTCGACCGAGACTACCGAATCGGGCGCCGTCGGAGAAGCAGCAGCATCCGCCTGACTGCTAGGTTGAGCTGCAGCAACTGCGGCGGCCTGCTCTGATTCCTTGCGTTGTTGCTCGAGGTAAGGCCCGTAAGTGACGGTGTAATACCATTGCCATAGGATGATTCCCACAATTGAGAGCCCAACAAAAAACCATGTCTTGCGATCCATATAATAAAATAAAAAAGTCTAAGCGATACGAGCGGACGGTTTGCACACTGGCTTTCGCTGTGGCACGGGGTCATATCCCCAACCTCCCCATGGGTGACATCGGCAGAGCCGCTTGGCACCCATTTGGCTCCCTTTCCATGCGCCATGCGTGGATATTGCCTCTGCGCAATACACCGAGCACGACGGTTGAAAACGGCACCAGTCCACCGGTCCGACAATAAACCTCAACGCCGGACGCAATATCCAGCGGTAAAAGTAAATCGGGACCAGCAGCACAAATTTCATTCGGAGCCGGAGACCATAGAAAGCCTTCGCATCAGACGCAACCATTCCTCGCGTAACTCGGAAAATCCTGCTTCCGCAGAGCCATTTTTGGCAATCACCACAATCCACGCACGCTTTCGAAAACCCGCGTGGCCGGCGCGGAATAATTCCCGAACCCGGCGGCGCATTCGATTTCGTTGCACGGCTCCCCCCACCCGGCGCGAGGTGATCACCCCCAACCGGCAGCTTCCGGCATCCGCAAAAGGAAGGACCGTTATCCGAAGATAACGGCCCTGAAGAGTTTCACCCTTGGCGCGGACTTCCGAAAATTCACCCGAAAGCCTGAGACGATCACGCTTGGAAAACCGCCTGGAGTTGGAATCGGGCGGGATCAGGCAGCTGTGTGGCGGGCGAAATGGATTTCGACACCCTTCGGAAGAAGGCGCTTGCGTCCGCGCTGACGGCGACGATTCAAAATCTCACGGCCGCTTTTGGTTTTCATACGGGCTCGGAAGCCGAATTGCTGCTTGCGGGTCCGCTTGGACGGTTGATAGGTGCGTTTCATGACTTAAGTTTGGAGTAATTGGTGACCGGCGAGAATGCTTCTGTTTGTACGCGATGTCAACGCCTGAGTTAAAAATTTCACCGGTTTCCCATGAATACTGCGAGGCGTCCGGGCGGGTCGTTGGCCAGTCCGGACGATTGAATCCAATGTTGAAGCAGGGCGAGGCTGGCAATGGCGTCCGATAATGCGTCATGCCATCGAAACCCGGGCAACAAACTCAAGCACTGGTCCTCAAGTCCTGCTTCCCGGCAGAGATAACTCAGTGAATGGGATGCCGCATCTGGCATCACCTGCCGGTAAAGCTGCAAGGTATCAATCCACGGCCCAAATCCATGTCCGGGAAAAGCCTTCAAAAACCGCCGTTCCGTGCCGGCTCCATGGGCTACAATCCAGCTCCCGCGCAATCGCTCGCGAACCTCGGGCCACACGTCATACAACGTCGGCGCGTCGGCAATATCCTCATCGGTGATCCCGTGCACTTTGCGGGCAGACCACAAAACCGGTCTGTCGCACGAAAGAAATGACACAAAACTCCGGCTCAAGTCGATGTTGCCATCATCGCCCGTCACAGCCACTCCGATTTGCACGGGCACGTCGGTCGCCCCACGCTCGGCGCCCGCACTTTCAAAATCAATCGCTGCAAACCGGATGTCCGCGATGCGCGAAGGCTCCGATCCGCCTCCGATCATCAGATCTCGCGGAGCAACGCAGCGGTGGTCTCCCAATCGAGGCAACCGTCAGTGATAGAAACTCCGTATTTCAGGGAGTTCACGCCACCGGACGTGGACTGCGCACCAAAGTAGATATTGCTCTCGATCATCGCACCGACCAGCTCTTTGCATCCGCTGCGGCGTTGGTCGAGGATGTCGCGCCAGACGATCGGCTGACGTGCCGGATCTTTGCCCGAGTTCGCGTGACTACAATCCACCATGACAGCGTTCGGAAGGCCGGCCTTTTGGAGTTTTTCAGCGGCAGCCGAAACATGATCGCTGGAGTAGTTGGCCCCCGTGCGCCCACCCCGCAGCACCAAGTGGCAGTGGGGATTTCCCATGGTTTTAACGATACTGGTAGCACCGTCCTGATCGATTCCGAGAAAACTATGGGGTGCGCGGCTGGAGCTCATTGCATCAATCGCAGTTTGCACGCTGCCGTCGGTTCCATTTTTGAAGCCCACGGGCATGGATAGCCCGCTTGCGAGTTCGCGATGCGTCTGTGACTCGGTGGTTCGGGCGCCGATTGCAGACCAGCTGATCAAATCCGCCGTGTATTGAGGAATCACCGGATCGAGAAACTCGGTGGCTGCGGGCAAATCGTAGGCAAGGATATCGAGCAGCACCTGCCGCGCCAAAGCAACGCCGTGCGCAAGGTCGCATGAGTCATCCAAATGCGGATCGTTTATCAACCCCTTCCACCCCACGGTGGTCCTGGGTTTTTCAAAATAGACGCGCATCATGATCTCGAGGCGGTCAGACAACTCGTGGCGCAGTTCCGCGAGCCGTTTGGCATAATCGATAGCGGCCACCGGATCGTGAATCGAACACGGTCCGACAACCACGAGCAGCCGGTCGTCTTCACCCCGCAAGATACTCCGGGCGGCTTCGCGACCGCGGATTACGGTCTCTTTGATTGCGCGTGAGGCGGGAAGTTGCTCCTTGATTTGAGCGGGCGTGATCAGGCGGGTCACACCGCTGACGCGGACATCTTCAATAAAAACTTTTGGCTCCTCGTCGGGCAGTGTCTCAGGGAGCTTGGCGGATGATTCAGTTAACATAAAAATTCGGGACGAGGATCATGGGCGATCTGGTCGCAGGATTCAACCCTCGTTTTGCAGTTGGAACACTCGCACAGAGTGGGTGTTACGCAAGGCTGCGGGATCGAATGGCCTCCAACAAGTCAGCGACCACTTCCAAACGCGGTTTCACACCGAGGTTTCCCTTGCCGTGAACGCGCAAGCTTACCGCCCCGGCATCCATATCGCGGCGGCCAATCACGAGCATGGTGTGAACTTTGGCTTCTTCCGCACGCAGCACCTTGCCGTTGATTTTATCGGTCGAGATGTCCATCGAGCATCGCACCGAATGTCCGCGCAACTCGTTTGAGATGTCTTTTGCGTAGGCCACGAGGTCATCGTCATCGCCAATCGTGAGGATTCGCACCTGATCCGGCGCGAGCCAGAGAGGGAAATTGCCCGCGAAATGCTCTATCAGAAAGCCGATAAACCGCTCGTGGGTGCCAAGCGGTGCGCGATGGATGCAAAGCGGTGTGGCGTCGGTGTTCTCACGGGTCCGGTAAGTCAGGCCAAACTTCGCAGGCACGGCAAAATCAACCTGGTTCGTCGCGATGGTGAATTCGCGCCCAATGACATTCCACACTTGCACGTCGATTTTCGGACCGTAAAACGCGGCTTCGTTTGGCACCTCCACAAAGTTGATCCCACTTTCAACAAGAACCCGGCGGACCATGTCCTCAGTTTTTTTCCAGAGTTCGGGCTCATCAACGAACTTCTGTCCAAGCTTCGCGGGGTCATGGGTGGAAAACCGCATTTGGTATTTATCGAGCCCAAAGATCCGGAAATACTTTAGATACATGTCATTCACCGCACGGAATTCATCCGCAAACTGCTCCTCGGTGCAGTAAATGTGGGCGTCGTTCATGTTGAGCGATCGCACCCGCATGAGTCCGAACAACTCGCCGGATTGCTCATACCGATAACACGTGCCATATTCCGCGAGGCGCAACGGTAGGTCCCGATAACTATGCGGCTCCGCCGCAAAAATCCGGTGATGATGCGGGCAGTTCATCGCCTTGAGGTAGTAACGGTCTTCCTCGAGGATCATCGGCGGAAACATCGACTCCGCGTAATACGGGAGGTGTCCGCTCGTCACATACATTTTCTCCCGCGCGAGGTGCGGAGTCCGGACGCGGACGTAGCCGGCAGTAAATTCGGTTTCCTTGGCCAGTTTTTCCAGTTCCTCGACGATTGCGGTGCCTTTGGGAAGCCAGAGCGGGAGACCGGGCCCGACGTATTCCGGATCCATGGCGAAAAGGCCCATATCTTGGCCGATTTTCCGATGGTCTCGCTTTTTCGCCTCTTCGAGCATGGCGAAGTATTCGTCCAGCGCCGTTTTGTTTTTGAATGCGGTGCCGTAAATACGCTGGAGCTGCGGGTTGTTCTCATCGCCCTTGTAATACGCGCTCGCCACATGCGTGAGCTTGAACGCCCCGATATTCCCGGTGCGCATGACGTGCGGACCAGCGCAGAGGTCGGTGAAGTCGCCGTTGCGATACAACGTGATGACCTCGCCGTCGGGGATATTTTCCACGATATCGAGTTTAAATTTCGACGGTGCGCCGCGTTCCCCGAGTGCTGCCAAGGCACCGTTCCGCGCGAGTGCGAGCGCTTCATCGCGGCTGACCTCCACGCGCTCGAAGACATTATTTGCCTTCGTTTCTTTTTTCATTTCGGCCTCGATGCGCTCGAAGTCGTCCGGCGTGATGCGGTGAGAGAGCTCGACGTCGTAGTAAAATCCACTTTCGACAGGCGGCCCGGCGGCAAATTGTGCGTCCGGCCAGATGCGGGCAATAGCGGTCGCAAGCACGTGGGCGCAGGAATGGCGGATACGTTCGAGGTCAGTCATCGGTGGTGTCATTAGAGCCTGACAGTATTACCTGCCGCGTGCCGTGGATTCAAACAGGAATCCCGCTGCCGGGCAAAAGAATCGGGATTCCGTCGAGCACCGGATACGCCCGCGCGCCGTCTTCGGAGACAAATATGGCGTCGATTTTGCCGGTCACATCACTACCGGACAGATCCACCAACTTACCATCCGACTGGCGTGCGAGCAGCGAATTCAGTTCCTCCTCAGTGCCCATCCGCATCCCCTGTCCGGTCACGGGACACCGCAGCCACTCCACGTTAAATGATTCCATCGATATAAACTTCTATCCCGAATGTTGCCGATTGTGCCATTACTGATCACCGAATTTTTTTCTGACGCAATGAGTGATTCGACTCTGATTTTGAAAGTGAGCTGTCCGGACGCCATTGGGTTGTTGGCACGCGTGACAGGATTTGTTGCAGGCATGGGAGGCAACCTGCTGGAGGCCCACCAGTTCACTGATCCGCTCAGCGAGTGGTTTTTTGCACGACTCACATTTCACGTTCCAAACCGAACCGATGCCGTTGCGCATTATATCGAAGGGTTCGAACCGCTGGCTGATGAAATCCGCGCCGGGTGGAGCATTCGCCCCGCATCGGAGCCGATTCGAACCGTGATTCTCGTCAGCCGCGAAGACCACGCGCTTGCGGAAATTCTATGGCGCGCGAAAAGCGGCGAGCTCAATATTCAAATCCCGCTCGTCATTGGCAACCATGCCGACCTTGCTCCGCTCGTTAAAAATGCGGGCATCCCGTTTCGTCACATCCCAGTGCCACCATCCGAGAAAGATGCCGCGTTCCGGGAAATCCACCGCGTCTGCGCGGAGGTGGATGCCCAGTTGATTGTCCTCGCACGGTTCATGCAAATCCTCCCGTCTTGGTTTTGCGGTGCGTATCCTGCGAAGATCATCAATATCCATCATTCTTTCCTGCCGGCCTTCGCGGGTGCTGATCCCTATCGGCGCGCTTACGAGCGCGGGGTCAAACTGATCGGCGCAACCTGCCACTACGCCACGGACGAACTGGACGCGGGGCCGATCATTGAGCAAGAGGTTGTCCGGGTGGAACACTTTCACGACATCCCCGCGCTCAAGCGACACGGCCGGGATTGTGAGCGGCTGGCACTCGCGCGCGGCCTCCGGTTTCATGTCGAGGACCGCGTGCTTATCCACGGCCAGCGCGCGGTTGTCTTTCGCGACTAACTTTGCCCTGACCCCAAAAGTCAGGAGCCGAAAAGCGAAACCACTGCGTATTGCCCGGCCGTTCCGATGGCCGACATGAGCAACGCACCCAGCAGCGCCCATCCGAAGTTGTCGATCTTCAATAGGTCAGTCACACCATCCGTGATTTTGAGCACGATGGCCGTGACAATCCATCGCGTGAGGAACGCAAGCAGATACGCCAATCCGAGCGTGGCAATGGTGAACACGGTGAAAAATAGCCACCCGAGAAAAAAGTGGAGCACACCAAAAACCAAGGCTACCACGACAGCGCTGCCAAAGTTTTTTACATGGAACCCAGGGAGAATGACCGCCGTAAGCCACACGGCGAAGGAGAGGATTAGCCAAGATAGTAGAATGCTCATGGAGTGGGAGGGGTTGTTCGGCGTTAGAATACCCGACCGGCGTCCAGCCGTCAGTTCAAATCGCAGGCGTTACCACAGCTCCGAGGCGATGGCGTTGCGCACTTCGGGCATGATGGTATCCGAAAACATCGTCATTCCGGTGGAGGCCTCGATGGCCGCGATGCTCGTGAGGTAATTGGTCAGGTCCGGCGATGTGGCGGCCTGAGGGATGAGAAATGCGAGCGTGTCACCGTAGGAGCGCCGATACACGCGGTAGAACGCCGAAGGCACGACGAGCCCCTGCGCGGTTTGGCGCGGCGGGTTCGAAAAGATCGTCCCTGCCACCACTTCGATCCATCCAAACGACCCCGCCCATGTTTTTTCCAAGTCTCCGAATTGTTTCCATGGCCCCGCCAGCGCGCCGGGAAAAAATGCTGCAGTATTGGTCATCAGCGCTGTGTTTCGGCCCGCATCTTTTCCGAAATAAAGCGAGATCGATGACGGGAGCGCCATCGGCCCGGCCATAAATCCAGCTTCGGTGATCAGGTTGGGATCGGGCGTTTTCACGCGCACCGCTTCCTGATAGCGCTTGGGTTTCGCGTTGTTCACCATGGCATACTGAACGGCCACCGGATTTCCGAGAGTGACAGAATACACCACTGTGAATCCGGGATACATAATCGCGACCACCTCTCCGGCATCCGGTGGCGTCCACGGCAGCGGAGTCGGTGTTGGTGTGGGCGTGGCGATCGGGAGTGGTATCGACGATGCCATTTGCGCACCGGACTCGTTGATCGTCACAGGCGCTGGGGTGACTGATGGCTGTTGGGCATTTACCTCAACGACGATTTCCTCGGGATCGCGCAGAACATTCGGATTCTGAGAATAGAACACGATGCCGAATGCCACGATAAGCACTGCGGCCATCACGCCGAGTGTGTAATAAAAAAAGCGGTCCGTGAGTAATTCGGGAAATAGTTACGCACGATGCGACCCTCCGACGCCAGCCGGAAATCGAGGCAAGCGGAACAAACGATCAGATTTCAAACGGTTTTTCAATGCTGGTGAGCAGTTTACGGCCCGCTTGCGTCACTACCGCGACGTCTTCGTGCCGCACTCCGCCGACCCCCGGAAGATAAATCCCGGGCTCTACCGTGAAGACTTGGCCGGGAACGAGGACGGTCCGCCCGAGCCGTGGTTCCTCATGAATTTCCAGCCCCAGCCCGTGGCCAAGACCATGAAAAAATCCGACCCATCGCCCATTCCGCTGTTCAGTCGGATATCCTTGTTCAACGAAAAATTCGCGCACGCGATTTTGCAATACCTCCCCATTCGCTCCCGGTTTCAACCCGGTCAGCGCCATCTTTTGCCCCCTCAAACACGTCTCCCACAGGTGACGCTGCGCATCCGACGCCCGACCACGAACCACGGTGCGGGTCAAATCCCCGAAGTATCCGGTGCCCGCATCGCGGGGAAAAATATCGAGAATGATAAGCTCGTTCGCGCGGAGCGGACCGTGTCCACGCTCATGCGGATCGCAGGCTTGGTCGCCGCAGGCCACAATCGAGTCGTTCTTCGCGATGCCACCGAGTTGCAGCACGACGGATTCGATTTCGGTGCGAAGCCGCTCGGAGGTCAGCACGCTTCCCGCCCAAATCAACTCGCCCGAATTTTTGATTTTGCTCGCGCGAAGCACGTCAAATGCGCGTTGCATCGCGGCCTCAGTCATGCGGGTTGCAGCGGCGAGATACGCGATTTCGGTGCGGGATTTGATTTCGCGCTGCGGCCAGAAGTGCCCGGCCACCGGCTTGAGCGGAATTCCGAGTTTTGTGATTCCCGCTGCGAGGCCGAATGGAAAGTCCGCTGGCACCTGCGCAGATCGAACCCCGAGGCTGCGAAGAAACCCGACCGCGACGGCTGCATACGAAGGCGGCCTTTTGGATTTTCCTCGCACGAGTTTTTCGATTTCGGAATACGCCACCACCACATCCACACGGGCATCGCGCCGCCCGCGATCCACTTCCAAATCACTTAACATCGCAAATGTCCGTCCGCCCATTTCCAGAAACAAAAACGGATCCGGCACGCGGAACCCTGTCGCATAGAGGATGTCTGCGTTCGAGTCACTAGCGGCAACAATCAATCTGGGCAAATTCACGCTCGCCATGTTCCCGCGCCCCGTGGCATTTGCAAGGAAAACACATGTGGTGCTGGAGCAGAATTTCGTCAGTGAAGTGGGAGGACTCGTGGGCCGAGCGTCTGCGATTCCTTGGACCGGGGCGCGTGGTTTTTATCGAGTGGCCGAACGGCCGCACGCTAAAACTCGAAGCATACACGGATCAAAAGACAGCCGAAAAACTTGTCGCTGAATTTGGTGGCAAGGCCGCTCCCGCACACGACTGGGTCGCGAATCAGCCAGTCCCGAAAAAACCTGCGGCGGTTCGCGGGCAGTTGCGCATATTCTCCGATCCGGAGGAGTTTGCCGCCCGCCCACCCGCCCGGAATCCTTTGACACGGGACCTTTTGATTCCGGCAGGGATGGCGTTCGGCACCGGCGACCATGCCACGACCATGACGTGCCTCCGCATGCTTTGTGACAAAACAAAATCTCTGCCACCGAAATGGAGCGCACTCGACGCAGGGTGCGGCACGGGGATCCTCGGGATTGCTTCGTCTGCGCTTGGAGCCGCCCGGGTGGACGGGTTCGATTTTGACTCGCTGGCCGTGCGGGCGGCCAAAGAAAACGTGAAGGGCAATCCGGGGTGCCGGATGGTAGTCCGGAAAATCGACATCTACGAGTGGACGCCAGACCGGATTTACCAAGTCGTGCTTGCGAACTTATTCAGTGACCTGCTGATCCAATCCGCAGACAAACTAGCCGCCGCGCTGGAACCCGGCGGAACCATGATTTTATCCGGCGTTCTGCGCCACCAGTTCCCCGGCGTCGAAGCCGCGTTTGCATCCGTTGGCGTGCAAGTCGAGCGGGTCGTTTTTTTGGGCAAATGGTCGGCCGCCACCTGCATCAAAGAGTTTTGAAGCCAACCCCGCCGAGACAAGCAGGGATGGGCTTTAGCGCTGGTTCGCGTTTGACAACAAGCAGCCACGTGGGCTAGTTTCCTGACGTGTTAAGCACTGTCGGACGGGCCCTCATGGTCTTCGCGATGTTCTCCCTGCTCGGAGGGCACTGGGGTGTTTTGCGGTCGGTGGCATGGACGACGATGATCGTCGAGCGCTCCGCATCGGTCCCACTCATGGAGGCCGTATCGAGCACATTTTCCGGTAAGAGCCCGTGCAAAATGTGCACGGTGATTGCCGAGAAGAGCTCGCAGGAGAAGTCCACTCCGGCCGGTCTCAAACTGGACAAAAAAGTCGATCCATTCGGGCTCGTCGCACTTTCCAAACTTCCGCGAGTTAAGTCTTCCGATCATGGCTATCCGCGTTGCGGCGCGGAACATGCGCTCGGGTTTTCTCAAAAGCCACCGACGCCGGTGCCGATCTGGATCGCCTGATCTAAAGCCCGCAGCGTTTGTCGGCTGCACCAGAGACATCTTCCCATAGGAAGTGTCTCGTTCATTCCAGTTGCCGCCGCTCCCGGCAAAACCGCCCTCGTGATGCACTTGAAAACCGCACGCGATACGGCAGGAGCAAAACTACAACCCACCGGCCGTCACCGGCCACATCTCATACAATTTTATGAAATTCTCACATCTCTGCGTCTTGGTCCTTGGACTATCCACAGGCCTCCCGAGCGCCTTTGCACACATCAGTTACACGAACCGCAACTTCAACACGATTGCAGCGAATCCGCTGACCATCGGCAATTCCACACCCAGCACGATCGTCGGCCAAACGGTTAGCAGCAGCTTCGGTTGGGCGGATGCAACCGACGCCGACTGGGGCGACACCCACCGGATGCGTGTCTTTCGATTCACCCTCGATGCGAGCGCAACCGTGACGATCAGCGCATCGCGAACCGCGTTGGGAACGGGAACTCCTGGCATTTTCCTGCCAGCGTTTTCGCTGTTTTCGGGGTTGTCGCACACGAGTTCACCACTGGCACACGACTCGGCCGCATTATCAGTGAAGTGGCTCACGGACACGTTTGGCACATCGGCGGGCACGGGTCTCGGCGGCTCTGGCAAGGAAGGCTCGCTGAATGCGCTCGGCAATTGGTCCATTGGCAATAGCGTGTCGAACACAGTGATTGCTGACACCGACAGCCTGCGCAGTTTCGTTTACGTCGGGCATGCGACCGACGAAAACAGCGACGGACTCGTGAGCGCAACATTCACCGACCTCGCTGCGGGCGACTACTCGCTTTTTGTCGGCGGCAATAACTATGACGCCCAAACGATCGAGCTCGGGCCAACCTTTCCAACCTATGGGGTTGAAGTGTCGGTGCATGCCATCCCGGAGCCTGGCACCATTGCCATGTTCGGCATCGGTGCGCTCGCGATCCTCGGATGCAAACTTCTAAAACGGCGGACTACCCGCTAACGTCATGTATTTGCCGCCCGGTGCTCTGTCACCGGGCGGACAAATCCAATCCTTCCATACAATGAAGTTTCCATTCGATTTGCCGCGCATTCGCGGATTCACAATCGTCGAACTTCTCGTCGTCATGGCGGTGATCGGAATTCTCACATCGTTTGTAGTTTCTGCGGCAAGCGGGTTGACCGAGCGCGGCAGTCGCACAAAATGCCTGAGCAACATGCGCCAGATCGGCGTTGCGATGCATCTCTACGCGGGCGAAAACAACGCCCGACTTCCTGCCAGCAGTCACCTCCGGGCGGCGGATGGTTCCTCGCTTTCGTGGACCAATACGCTCTCGGAGTATCTGGGAGACGACTTCCTTGGTCGATGCCCAAGCGCACCGAACCACCGGGCGGCGATCACATATGGCTGGAATGATTTCCTCACGGACACCAACGGAGCGGGAGTTTCACTTCTCGCGTGCCGCACGCCGTCAGCAACGCTGGCGATTGCAGAACTTGCAACCAACCAAACCAGCGAACACTTCCATTTCCGGGGCTCACCCCGCGGACGTGTGACGGCAAATCAGTTTAAGTCAGCGGTCAACGTCGAATGCCACGGAAACACCGCGAACTATTTGTTCCTCGATGGTCATGCCGAAAACCTCGCATGGTCCGTCGTGCAGCCCCGTCTCGGAAAATCTAACAATCCATTTCTCGAACCATGAAAAACTCCCTCGCGTGCGCCCTGCTAATCGGAGCTGTGCTCTGTCACGCCAACGCCCATGATCATATCGATGTCGGCGAAAATCCGAGCAACCCGAACCAGCTTTTCCTCTCCGGTCCGACCGCCCAACTCGCTCTCCTCGTTCCTGCGGGTGAGCCGTTTAGTTTTTATCTGCCGGAATTCCCAGGCGGATGCTACGCAAACGAATTGACGTTCACGACCGAGGTGAACGGCATTCCATTTGCAACCGGCTCCCTTCCCCGCATCGAGGTCATTTCGGTGCAGGGGCCGGACGGCGGCGCATTTTCCTTTTGGGAGGCTGGCACCTCCGCGCCCACATGGACCCGAAGCACATTCTGGACTGCCAGCAAGGGTGACCGTCCGGGATTTGTGGTTTACGAAGACGGCACGGGATACGGCCACATCCACGGGCGCGCATTCAGCGTCAATAAGGCGGGCACTTACCAAGTGACCATTCGCGCCGTCGATGATGCCAACGTGCGCTTGCCGAGTGCCCCGACGGTTTTGACATTTGAGGCACAAAACCCGCCGCAGCTTTCGATCGCGGTCGAGGGCACAACGATCCGGTTGGGATTTCTGAGCCGGGCAAATCTGGTCTATGATGTCCAGCGATCCACCGACCTGACCAGCGGCGTGTGGACCACGATTGGAGATCCGCTGGATGGATCCGGCGCACAACTTACGTTCTCCGATCCGCTGAATAACAGGCCGAGAGTATTTTATCGGCTGATCGAATACAGGTAGCAAAGTTGGGCGCTGCCCGGCGACAAACTGAAAATCGTAAAGTTCCCAGACACACACCAACGACCGCACTTGTCAGCAGACCTCGGACATTGCATATTCTCACCCACGCCGGGCGCATTGGGCCGCCGGCATAATTTTGCATCATGAAGATTTATATAGACGGAACGTTTTTCGAAAAAGATCAGGCGAAAGTATCAGTGTTCGATCACGGTCTTTTATACGGCGATGGAATTTTCGAGGGCATCCGGTTTTACAACGGTCGAGTTTTCCGGCTAACGGAGCACATGGATCGGCTTTACGATTCCGCGAAAGCCATCCTGCTAACCCCCGATATATCCAAGGCGGACCTGACTGAAGCCGTGCTGGAAACCATCCGCCAGAACGGACTCACCGACGGTTATATCCGCTTGGTGATCACGCGGGGCGAGGGCACGCTCGGATTGAGCCCGGAGCATTGTCCGAAGCCAACGACGATCATTATTGCCGCCGGGATCAAGTTGTATCCCAAGGAAATGTATGAGCATGGCCTGGTGGTGGTGACGTGCGCCACCCGCCGCATCCCGCATGGTGCGTTGAGCCCGATGGTCAAGTCGCTGAATTACCTGAACAACGTCATGGCAAAAATCGAAGCCACGGCTGCAGGCGCCGGCGAAGGCCTCATGCTCAACGAGCAGGGCTATGTGTCCGAGTGCACCGGGGATAATATTTTTATCGTGAAAAACGGCGTTATTTTGACCCCACCGATTTCATCGGGCGCCCTTGCTGGAGTCACACGCGGTGTGGTTTTTGAGCTGGCCGCAGAAGCCGGGATTCCGATCTCGGAGCCTAATCTCACACGATACGACATCTTCACGGCGGACGAATGCTTTCTCACCGGCACCGCAGCAGAGGTCATTCCCGCGATCCAGCTCGATCAACGACCGATCGGCGACGGGAAACCCGGTCCAATCACGCGGAGATTTATGGAGCGATTCCACGAGTTGACACTAAGCACGGGCACCCCGATAGGTTAGACAATGAATTGCGATGCCTGCGGCGAAAAGGAAGCCACTGTTTTTCTCACACAGATTGTCGATGGGAAAATGCAGAAGGTGAACTTGTGCGACGCCTGTTCCAAAGCCAAAGGCGTCAATGACCCGACCGGGTTCGCGCTGGCCGACCTCCTGCTCGGGCTCGGGGCCGCCCAGCAAATCGAAAAAGGACCCACCGTGCTGAAATGCGAGGTCTGCGGGTTCACTCAAGCGGATTTTAAAAAAACCGGCCGGCTCGGATGCAGCGGCTGCTACGAGACATTCGCAGAGGGCCTCTCGGAAATGCTCTCGAACATGCACAAGGGCACCCGCCACACCGGAAAGATCCCGCAGCATCTCGCCGAGCGCCTAAAACGAAACCAAACCATCTCCGCGTTGCAGCAGGAGCTGGATCAAGCCGTCGCCTGCGAGGAATACGAAACCGCAGCAAAACTTCGAGACACCCTCAAACAAATGGAAATCACCACCGTCGAATGAAGCTTTCCCGGATTATCGCAAACTCGGGGGAGTGGCTATCAGGTGATGGCCCGAATCGACAGATCGTGGTCAGCAGCCGCGTCAGGCTTGCTAGAAACTTGAGCAGCACCCCATTCCCCGGATGGGCAAAACGCGCCGAACGGCAGCAGTCGCTGGAAAAAATCCGCCCGTCCGTCGAGTCGCTCGGCGTGATGCACGACGCATACAGCGAGAACCTCACCGAACTCACCGCACTCGAACGGCAGGTATTAGTCGAGCGCCACCTCATCAGCCGCGAACACGCAGCCAAGGGAGCCGGCAGCGCGGTCGTCATGAATGTCGAGCAAACGCTTAGCTTCATGATCAACGAAGAGGACCATCTTCGCATGCAGGCGATCCGGTGCGGGCTGCAACTCGAAAACGCCTACGCAATGCTGGACCAGGCCGACTCGGAACTGGAAACCAAACTCGACTACGCATTCCACCCCGAGCTGGGATACCTCACCGCCTGCCCGAGCAATGTGGGAACCGGTATGCGCGCCTCCGCCATGCTGCACCTGCCCGGATTAGTCATGAGCGACCAGATGAATAAAATCATCAACTCGATCAATAAAATCGGTCTTGCAGTTCGCGGATTGCACGGCGAGGGCACGGAGGCCATGGGAAACCTGTTCCAAGTCTCCAACCAGACCACACTCGGCGAAAGCGAGCCCCAGATTATCAACCGGCTCACGAAAGTGATCGAACACATCATCGAACACGAAGAAAATGCGCGCCAGCTCCTCGTGGAGCGCCGCCCGTCCACCGTGCTCGACCAAATCGGCAGAGCCTACGGGATTTTATGCCACGCGCACTCGATGACCTCAAAAGAGGCACTGAACCTGCTATCGATCATTAAATTAGGCGTCGATCTTGGACTTTTCCCCGATGCGGCAAGGATCGACGTCGACGAGCTCTTTATTGAAACCCAGCCTGCCCACCTACAAAAGGGGGCGGGAACACAAAAAATGACGGCTGATGCACGCGACGCCTTGCGCGCCTCGCTGATTCGGACGAAATTAAAACCAATGCCCGAGCCAGACCTCGAACAAATTCAGATCCCCCCGGCCACATCCACGAAACCACATGATGAATAACTTCACTCCGAGAGCCCAACAGGTCCTAGCCCTTGCCCGCAAGGAAGCGGACCGGTTTAACCACAACTACGTCGGCACCGAGCACCTCCTCCTCGGTCTCATCAAGCTGGGCCAAGGCGTAGCCGTCAATGTTTTGCAAAAAATGGGCCTCGACCTGGAAACCGTCCGCATGGAGGTCGAGAAGCAAGTAGGGTCCGGGCCTGAGACCAAAATGGTAGGAAACATCCCCTACACTCCGCGTGTGAAAAAAGTCCTCGCGCTGGCAAGCAAGGAAGCAAAGGCGCTTCAGCATTCCTATGTGGGCACCGAACACATCCTACTTGGTTTGCTCCGCGAAGGCGAAGGCGTGGCAGCCCGCGTCCTTAAAAACCTCGAAGTGGATATCGAGCGCACCCGCAATGAGATCCTGAAGGAGCTCGACCCCAACTTCTCCGCCGACGAAGAATCCGGCGAATCCGCCGTGCCAGCCGAGGCCGGGAACAAAAAAGATTCCAAAACGCCGGCACTCCGCGCGTTCGGACGCGATCTGTCCGAAATGGCCAAAAAGGCCGAACTCGATCCGGTCATAGGCCGCGCCGAGGAAATCGAGCGGGTCATCCAAATCCTCTGCCGTCGCACAAAAAACAACCCGGTCCTCATCGGTGAGGCCGGCGTCGGAAAAACCGCCATCGCCGAAGGCCTCGCGCAGGAGATTGTCAGTGGCAACGTGCCAGAGATCTTGCTCGAGAAGCGTGTCATCACGCTCGACCTCGCGCTCATGGTCGCCGGCACCAAATACCGCGGCCAATTCGAGGAACGGATCAAAGCAGTGATGGACGAAATCCGACGCAGCAAAAACGTCATCCTCTTCATCGATGAACTTCACACCATCGTCGGTGCCGGATCCGCCGAAGGTGCCATGGATGCGTCCAACATCATCAAACCCGCGCTCTCCCGCGGAGAGCTCCAATGCATCGGTGCAACCACGCTGAACGAATACCGCAAATATATCGAAAAAGATTCAGCGCTCGAGCGCCGGTTCCAGCAGGTCAAAGTCGAACCACCGACTGTCGACCAAACCATCCTCATCCTAAAAGGCCTGCGTCCAAAATACGAGTTACACCACAAGGCAAAGATCACGGACGAAGCACTCGAAACCGCAGCGAAACTCTCCGACCGCTACCTCACCGGAAGATTTCTTCCCGACAAGGCAATCGACATCATGGACGAAGCCGGCTCGCGCGCCCGCATCGCAGCAATGACTCGCCCGCCAAACATCAAAGACATCGAAGCAGAAATCGAAACGATCAAGGCCGATAAAGAGGGAGCCATCAAAGCCCAGGATTTCGAACGCGCCGCCGCACTGCGCGACTCCGAGAAACAAGCCAAAGACAAACTCGATAAAGTGCTCGCCGATTGGCGCATCACCAAGGACGAAAAAGAGGTCTTCGTCACAGACGATGATATCATGCACGTCCTATCGAAGTGGACCGGCGTGCCACTCAGCCGAATGGAGCAAAAGGAAACTGCCAAGTTGCTCGCAATGGAAGAGGAGCTTCGCGGCAAAGTAATCGGGCAGGATGAAGCCGTGGTGGCCATCAGCAAGGCACTTCGCCGCTCTCGGGCCGACCTGAAAGATCCGCGACGCCCAATTGGGTCATTCATATTCCTCGGCCCCACAGGAGTTGGAAAAACCTTCCTCGCCCGCACGCTGGCAGAATTCATGTTTGGCGATCCCGATGCCATCATTCAGCTCGACATGAGCGAGTATATGGAAAAATTCACCGCGTCCCGGCTCATCGGCTCGCCTCCCGGATACGTCGGATACGAGGAAGGCGGCCAACTTTCGGAAGCCGTCCGCCGCCGCCCATACGCCGTCGTTTTGTTCGACGAAATCGAGAAAGCACACCCCGACGTGATGCACCTCCTCCTCCAAATTCTAGAGGAAGGAAAAATCACGGACAGCCTGTCCCGCAAGATCGACTTCCGGAATACGATCATCATCATGACGTCCAACGTGGGCGCGGAGCTGATCAAAAAGCAAACCAGCCTCGGATTCGGCGCACCGAAACTCGACGACAACTACGACACCATGCGCGGCAAAATCATGGAGGAGACCAAACGCGTCTTCAAACCGGAGTTTCTGAACCGCTTGGATGATATCATCGTCTTCCACACGCTCACAAAACCAGACCTGGTCCGCATCGTGGCCCTCGAAGTCGACAAAGTGATCGCGCGGATTCGCACGAAATCGATTCACATCGAACTCGATCAAACCGCTCAGGATCTGCTCATCGAAAAAGGTTACGATCCGGCCTACGGAGCACGCCCGATGCGCCGCGCCGTCGAACGCTATTTGGAAGACCCACTCGCCGAAGAACTCCTACGCGGAACCGTGAAGACCGGAGACACCGTCAAAGTGGCCCGCGACGGTGAAAAGCTATCGTTCGCCAGCACATCGCCCGAACCTCCAGCAGAGCCGGTGCTCACGGAAACCAAACCCGAATAGCCTCAAGCGAAGCAGCTTACGCAGTAATCTCGCGTTGGGATAAAACAACGCAGAAAATGGTTGCATTTCGGTCACTGATTTCGCACTCTCTTCCCTCTCCCAAAAGGGAGCCGTAGCTCAATGGTTAGAGCGCTGCCCTGTCACGGCAGAGGTTGCGGGTTCGAGCCCCGTCGGCTCCGGGGAGGTTTTTCATCACCGTCGGCCGATTAGTCCAAACGGACTTACCATCACACATCGGATATATCGAAGATCCAATTAACAGGGCCAATACGTTGGCGACGAATTAGATTCGCCGCAACTGATACTCACCTCCCGGGCTCGCGCAGAACTCAAAAAGCGAACCGTGAGATAAAAAAAGCCGGGCTGGCTTTGAATCGTGCGGCGAGAATTCGCAAATGCGGCATGGTCAGGCTACGCTCGACTCGCAAGATCTTTGAATCCTTTGCGCCGAACACGCAATGGATGAATGACGTGCATAAACAGCGCACGGCCGCGAGCCAATGACGGTCGTCTTTTCCGCATAGGGCATCATGCTGAAGCAGACCCCCAACGCCGATGCGCTAAATGAGCCAACTAATCACTACAAAAAGCCGATGCCCAAAGTCAAAGCCACAACCCTGGAATAGTTTTTTGCAACGACTCACCCTTTCCCTTGGGCGATTTTGGAGCAATCAATCTATTTTTCAGGACGAAGAATCGCCCTGAAGACACCTGAGCGGGCATTCAGGAAGGTAACTGAGAAAGCCACCTCGTTGTTTCTACTCAGGCCATAAACCGGATCAAAATTAATCACCCCGACCGTCTGAAGCCGTCCGTCGATCCGGATGCGATCACCGGTTCGGATGATTGGTTTCGGAGTTCGGGTCACACCCTCTGCACGGGGAACTATGGCCCAGAGTGCGCTGTCGTTGCGGCCTGCCACGATTCCTGCACCGGTTGCAGTTCCTTGAAAAACCACCGTTCCCCGGTCATTGATCGCCGGTTGCTGGATGTTCGAGATCGTCACCTCTCCAACTGAGTCAGCGGAAAAAACAGTCTTCGCCGGGGCGAGCGCATCCGACTCCAAGAGAAGTTTCAAATTGTTGGGAATTGCACGGTTCGCTCCGTCGTTCCGCATCCGGCCTACAAAGATACCACCTGTCAGCTCTGCGCTGTCGGCAACATCCGCAGTAAAAACAAACTGACCGGTTGGGCTCTGCCAAGGACGCGACGTAATCGTTGAGAACGTACCCCCATCGCTGCCGGGAGCCTCTGTTGTCGGACCCACGAGCAAAGACGGTTCGCCAGCCGAATCATAGGTCCAAATTCCTTGGAAAAGCGCACTACTCGGCCCATTCACGGTCGCTGTGGTTGTTAAGATCCCACCGTAGTTGATCCCCGGAAGCTCGAGAGCAGAGAACGTGGACCCGATCGGCAACCCGCCCACAGGCCTGTCGATGATAGCGAGTGGGTTGAATGTGAACGGCGTGCCTTGGAAAATTCCTGTCACCTCACCTGCTCCCCCAACCTGCCTCGTGCCAATGAAAGCCATATTCCCGGCGCCGTAGGAGTTAACCGGTAACTCAAAGTTATTCATCGCGTTGGGGTCATAAGCCCAATCCTTTGTAATCGCTGAAGTGGCTATGCCACCAACCGTTGCATACAACGTGTCAACAAAGGGATTCACTCTCGCTGGAGTAGATGTCGAGGCACCGCCAGTCGTGACGGTGGTAACGATGGTTGCTGCCAGACCCGTGACACTACTGAAGATCACTTCACCAGCCTCATCAATCGCAACCTGACTGTCAAAATCGGTGTAATAGGGGAAGTAGAACGTTACCTGGTCGGTTGTATTGTTCGGCCGGTTGTCATACGGTGCCTTCCGGAGAAGCATATTGCCGTCCGTGATGAATCCCGCGCGAACTCGAGTGAAACGCTGTGCGAGCACCTCGGCACTGCGGCCTCTCTGGCGAATGATCGTGTCCGCATTGCTTGCGTCGATTCCCTGCCCGTAGATGATATTCCGGTAGGCGATTGCTCCACTCGATGAGATGGCAGGGGGCCCGAACGATCCGAGCCGAACGATCCCGTTATTCAACTCCATTCGCGCGCCTGTGAGTGCTACGCGTCGATAAACAATATTCTGCGCATCCGCGTCAGAAATTGGCAAAACTGCTGAGACGAGTCCTGCGGCAAGGAGAGCCGTGCAGGCTGAGTGACGAATCAATCGGGGGGAATGGACGCTGAAAACCGCAGCAAGATTTGGGCTCATAGTGATGAATCGGAAGCTGAGGAAATTGATTCGTTAGATCAAGCAAAAACTCCTCCACTCGAAGAACCTACCTAAAACCGATCCTGACTGAGCGAACAAAACCTAAATGATGTGGCGAATTTGTCACGGAAGGGTGGACCGCTGGTGGATTTAGCGCTACAGACGTAACGTGCCAACGGATGAAATGCGCCGGCTTGTCGAAGAGGCTGGATGGGAGAGAAATTGGAAGCGCTGGGGAACTTATTTGTCGGAGCGTCAATGGGGAACGGTCCGCGAAGATTACTCGCCGGGCGGCGATGCGTGGACGCATTTCCCGCATGATCAGGCGCGGAGTCGGGCCTATCGGTGGGGTGAGGATGGATTGCTCGGCTGGACGGACCGTCAGTGTCGCCTTTGCTTTGCGGTGGCTCTTTGGAACGGGAAAGATCCGATTTTGCAAGAACGCCTATTCGGCTTGTCCGGGCCGGAGGGGAACCATGGGGAGGATGTCAAAGAGTGCTTTTATTATTTGGATGCCACACCGACCCAGTCCTACGCCAAGGGGCTCTACAAATACCCGCAGCGCGAGTTTCCTTATGCGGAGTTAGCCAAAAAAAATGCATCACTCAGCCGGGACCTGCCGGAGTATGAGTTGAGCGACACCGGGATTTTTGACGAGGGGCGGTATTTTGATGTCAGCGTCGAGTATGCGAAAGCCGACCCCAACGACACATACATCCGGATCCGGATCGCCAATCGCGGGCCGGAGCGTGCGGCGATCCACGTCTTGCCAACAGTTTGGTTTCGGAACACATGGTCATGGGGATGCAAATACGAAGATTGCGTGAGTCGGCCGTCGATCACAAAGACCCACGCCCGGCGGTTGTTATGTGCGCATTCCAAACTGCACAACTTTGAGTTTGTCGCGGCCACCCGCCCGGATCGTTGGCTATTCACCGAAAACGAGACCAACGCACACCGGTTGTTTGGCGGCGAAAAGGGCACGCGCGGGGCAAAGGATGCCTTTCACGATTTTGTGATCCACGGCGACGCGGCGGCGGTGAACAGCGATGACACCGGCACCAAGGCGGCTGCGTATCACGTTCTCACCATCGACCCAGGGGCCGAAGTCGAGTTCCTCTTCCAGCTGCGAGCAAGGCAGCAGAATCTCGGTGAGTTCGATGCCGAACGTTGCACCAGCACGTTTGCGACCCGTCAGCGCCATACGGATGAGTTTTATGCAGAGCTGATTCCCGGCAACGCTCCACGCGAGCAGCGGTCGATCGCAAGGCAGGGATACGCCGGACTGATTTGGACGAAGCAGTTTTACCACTATGTCGTTCCCGAGTGGTTGGACGGCGATAAACGCCCGCCGTTTCCTCCGGACAGTCGGCAGTCTGGCCGGAACACGCAGTGGCGTCACTTGTTTGCACGAGAGATCCTATCCATGCCCGACAAGTGGGAGTATCCGTGGTTTGCCGCGTGGGATTTGGCATTTCACATGATCCCGTATGCGCGGCTCGACCCGGTTTTTGCCAAACAACAACTCACCGTGCTCCTTCGCGAGTGGTATATGCACCCGAACGGCCAACTCCCGGCCTACGAGTGGGCGTTCGGCGATGTGAATCCGCCGGTGCACGCGTGGGCGGTCTGGCGGGTTTACAAAATCGCCGATGCCCGGGGATTTCGGGATCGTGTCTTTTTGGAGAGTGCGTTCCAGAAACTGCTGCTGAACTTCACATGGTGGGTGAACCGGAAGGACGAAGAGGGGAATAATCTGTTCTCGGGCGGATTCCTCGGACTCGATAACATCGGCGTGTTCGACCGATCCAAACCACTTCCCGGCGGCGGCAAACTATCTCAGGCCGATGGAACCGCGTGGATGGGATTTTACTGCCTCACCATGCTGGCCATGGCCCTAGAACTGGCAAAAGAAAACGCCGCGTATCAGGACATGGCATCGAAGTTTTTCGAGCACTTCATCGCCATCACGGATGCGATCAATCATTTCGATGGCACTGGGCTGTGGGATGAAGAGGATGGGTTTTACTACGACCATCTGCGGATCGACGGCGACCTCCATATTTTGAAAACCCGGTCGATGGTGGGGTTGATTCCGCTGCTGGCGGTTGAGATTCTCGATGATGAAGTGGTGAAGGCGCTGCCTGGATTCAAGCGGCGGATGGAGTGGTTCATCGAAAACCGGCCTGAGCTATCGGGACGAATCACCTGGCTGGATCACCTGAAAAATGGTCAGGAGTCACTCCTCGCCCTACCTACCAAAGAACGGCTTGAGAGGATCCTGCAACGCATGCTCGACGAAAATGAATTCCTATCACCGCACGGGATTCGTTCGCTTTCGGCCGCCCATCGAGACGAGCCATTTGTGCTCCGGGTCGGCGGGGTCGAGCATTGTGTTGGCTACTCGCCCGCTGAATCGCCTACCGCCATGTTTGGAGGCAACTCGAACTGGCGCGGACCCGTTTGGTTTCCGATTAATTATGTGATTATTGAGGCGCTGGAAAAGTTCCACCGGTTTTACGGCGACTCATTCACGGTCGAATTCCCGACCGGGTCTGGAGCGAGGGCGACGCTCCGGGAGGTGGCGCGGGCGCTTTCGGCGCGGTTGATTTCATTATTCGAAGCCGATGCGAATGGATTCCGCCCGTGCCATGGAAACGACCGGCTTTATGCAACGGATCCGCATTGGCGCGACTTGATTTTGTTCCACGAGTATTTCCACGGCGACTCGGGGCTCGGATTGGGTGCAAATCACCAAACCGGCTGGACCGCGCTGGTGATCCGGTGCATCGAAGATCTGGCTCGCGCTGAGGCGAAAATGTGATCCGTCTTCAGCCGACCCGTCCGTTTTTTTGCTTCGATTCCTCCCGCCGCATTGTAAAAAATGAGCGGAGGATCTCAAGGCATTCGTCGTGGAGCACACCCGTCGTGATGTCGCACCGGTGATTCAACTCGGTGGTCTGAAGCAAATTGATCCATCCCCCTGCGGCACCGCCTTTCGAGTCTCCGCAGCCAAAAATGATCCGTCGGAGGCGCGTGTGGACGATTGCTCCCGCGCACATCGGGCAGGGTTCTTTCGTGACGTAGAGATCGCAGTCGGTTAGCCGCCAATCTCCGACCACACTTTCGGCCTGGGTAATGGCCAGCATCTCGGCGTGCGCTGTGGCGTCTTTGAGCGTTTCAACTTGATTCCACGCCCGTGCAATCACCTCGCCTTCCCGCACAATCACCGCACCGACGGGCACCTCGTCCGCAGCAAACGCGCGCTTTGCCATCCGCAATGCCTCACCCATGAAATAGATATCACTCGTTAAATCAATCATCGTCCCGAACATCAGATCGTTGAAATCCCGCATCAATGCAAGGCCGCGCGAAAAATCACGCGAGCGGGCAAACACGGACGAAGCAGATTCAATCACTACGGTTTTGCAATTTTCGCTTTTCCGCACTCGCCGACGGAGCAATTGTCCGCTAGTTCTAACCACCAAATGAGTATCCGTCCGATCATTGTTGCACCGTCCGTTCTTGCCTGTGATTTTGCCCGCGTCGGCGATGAAGTCACGTCGTGCGAACAGGCCGGTGCCGATTGGATTCACTGCGACGTCATGGACGGGCATCTCGTCGAGAACATTTCCTTTGGGCCCGCATTCGTCGAGGCGGTCTCGCGGCATACCAAGCTCCCGCTGGACGTACACCTCATGATTGAGCGCCCCGACAAATACTGGCAACGGTTCAGTAACATATCGGCGTCCATTACCTCGCACGTCGAGGCGAGGCATGATGTGAGCGAGACGCTTGCAGCGGTGCGCGCCGCCGGCTGCAAAGCAGGTTTGGCGATCAGCCCACCCACTCCGCTCCGCGCGATTCAGCCATTTTTGGGGCAATTTGATATCCTGCTGATTATGACGGTCAACCCCGGATTTGGAGGTCAGCCTTTTCTACCGAAAATGATGGAAAAAGTGCAGGCTGCTGCTGACTTGCGGACGGCAGAGTCGCTGGACTTCGACATCGAGGTGGACGGCGGAATCAACATCGAAACGGCCCGGGCGTCCATCCTGGCCGGCGCGAACCTGCTCGTCGCGGGGACATCGGTGTTCAAGGCGGCGGATCGTCGCGATGAGATTTCAAGGCTGCGCAACTGCGCATCCTGACGTGATTAGATGGAGGCGGCCTTCAACGGGGCCAAACCTACCACTCGATGACTGAACTTGCGTAAGTGAGTCCGCCGCCAAAAACAACGAGCAGGATGTAATCGCCCACTTCAAAGCGTCCTTCGCGATTGGCCTCGTCCAGCGCGATTGCCACCGCCGCGGCGGATGTATTCCCGTATTTGTCCAGGTTCACATGAAACCGCTCAAGCGGTATTTTCATGCGATCGGCGAGTGCCTCGATGATACGCATGTTTGCCTGATGCGGAATGATACACTTGAGATCATCCGGGGTAAGACCTGCCTTTTCCAAGGCATGACTCGCAGCCGTGCTCATCGAAAGCACTGCTTGCTTGAACGTCTCACGACCATTCATTTGGAGCGTGTTGAGCTTTTGCCCCACGTTCTCGGCAGTCACAGGCAACGCACAACCACCACCCGGCATGTGTAAGATATCGCCGTAGTTTCCATCACTGCCCATGAATGTGGTGATTACGCCGTGTGACCCGGCACGCGAACGCAACACGGCAGCGCCGGCGCCGTCACCAAACAAAACGCATGTGTTCCGGTCCTCCCAATTGATGATCGAACTCAGTTTGTCCGCCCCGATGACCAAGACCGTGCTGTATGTCTGGTTGGCGATGAATTGATGCGCGATTTCAACCGCATAAAGGAACCCTGAGCATGCGGCGGAGATATCAAAGCAGGCGGCGTTGCTTGCCCCAAGGATGCGTTGCACGTGGCACGCAGTGGATGGAAAAAATGTATCGGGCGTGACCGTGGCGACTAGGATTAAATCGATCTCATCCGCGCCAACTCCGGCTTGCGCCATGGCGCGCTCGGCGGCCTTGGCGGCCATGTGACTGGTGTGCTCACCCTCGGCAGCGATTCGCCGCTCTTTGATTCCTGTGCGGGACGTGATCCATTCGTCGCTCGTTTCCACAAGCCGTTCGATGTCGGCATTTGTCAGAACACGCTCGGGCACATAGCTTCCGGTTCCGATGATCGATACAGTTCGGTTAGGCTGGCTGGACCGTGGGAGCGGAGATTTTTTCATTAAACTGCTGGATCGCTTCGATGATACGTGGGTTGATTTTTTGATCAATCGATTCTGTTGCGACGCGAATGGCGTTTTTTATGGCGAGGGCGCTGCTGGCTCCGTGAGCGATAATTGCAACTCCATCCACTCCGAGGAGTGGGCTGCCACCGTAGGTTTCGTAATTTGTTTTGTTGCGAATCGCGCGGAATGCATTCTTGGCAAGCAAGGCACCCACGGTTCGTTTCGGGTTGGCGGTCAATTCGCGCTTCAACCAATGAAAGACGGCTGATGCAGTCGCCTCGGCAGTCTTTAGCACGACGTTGCCCGTGAACCCGTCGCAAAGGACGACCTCGACCGGATTTTCAAACAAATCATGCCCTTCCACATTCCCGCGAAAATTCAGGGAGCTGGCGCGGAGGAGTTTAAAGACGTCTTTTGTGAACTCGCTGCCTTTGATGTCCTCGCCACCGATGGACATCAGCCCCACGGCCGGATTGGCAAACCCGAGGACATGCTTGGAAAGCACGGTGCCCATGATCGCATACTGGAGCATGTGGATCGGCCGTGCATCGACGTTTGCGCCAGCATCGATGAGGACGCAGACGTTTTTTTCTGTTGGCAAATACGAGGCGATGCCGGGGCGATCGACCCCTGCGAGCGTTCGCAGCTTGATGGTGGTTGCCGCAACCATGGCACCGGTGTGCCCGGCGCTGACCACTGCTTCGGCCTCTCCCTTTTTAACCAGATCGACCGCACGGCTTACGGATGAGTCTTTTTTTCGTCTGACTGAGTCGACTGCGTGATCCGTCATTTCCACGACTTGGGTCGTGTGGATCACTTCGATCCGTGGATCGCGCGGGCCGAGGTTGCTCAACTGTGCGTTCAGTTGGTCCTTGTCCCCGGTGAGGAAAAGTTTTTCGATGCCAGGAAATTCCCGGAGTGCCATGACGGCACCCTCGCAGGTATTCTTGGGGGCGTGGTCACCGCCCATCCCATCGAGGGCAATCCTCATAGACTAGACGGAGAACGGAACTGAAAGAAGGCTCGCAATTAAGCCGCTTCGATCGTTAGAACCTGCCGGCCTTTGTAATACCCGCAGCTTGGGCATGCGGTGTGTGAGAGCACGGGCGCGGCACACTGGGTGCATTTTGATAGCTTCGCTGCGTGCCAGCGGTTAGCGGCTTTGCGGGTGCGAAGGCGCATTTTTGAGACTTTGCGTTTTGGAACTGCCATGGCGTGAAAGGTGTTATGGTTTCGATTTGAATTGGTCCAGCACGTTCCACGCTGATGAGTCGGCAATCGACTCCTCGGTGAGTGGTGCACCCGGCGCGGTCGGGAAGTGGGCTGAACACTGTCGCGCACCATCCACATCACACTTCGGATGTGGAGGCAAGTGGAGGAGAATATCTTCCCGGATGCAATCGGTCAAGTCCACGATTTCATCTGATGTAAGTTCTATTTGCGTGGCAAATTCCGGCACATCCAAGGATTTTTCGAATGTTTCGAGGCAGGACACGCATTCGAGTTCGACGGGAACGGAGATTCTTCCGATTGCAAAAAACCCACCGCCTGACAACCCGGCGTCGAGTTCGCAATGCACAGGACCGACGGGTTTTGCGCCCAGTTCCTCAAGCCCGAGAAATGCCGGAGCCAGGTCTTCAGCAAGATGCGTCGTTCCGTCTTGGGGGATATCGCGGATGCGGATTTTCATAAATGGTCAGCAGGTTTGGAACTTTCTTTTCAAATGCTCAGCCGCTGCCGCCGGGACAAACTCCCTGACGTCGCCGCCGAGTTTTGCAACTTCCTTGACGATTCTTGAGCTAATGAACGTGCAATCCTCGCGGGGTGTCAAAAAAACACTTTCAAATTTTGGGTCCAGACGGCGGTTCATCAGGGCCATTTGGAATTCGAACTCGAAATCCGAGACCGCACGCAGCCCACGGATGACAACCACACTGCCCTCGGCCCGCGCAAAATCCACCAGCAACCCATCGAACGGCTTCACAAAAACAGGCAAGCCCGCCGGAAGCGAATCGATAATCATCTCGCAGCGCTCGGACACTGAAAAAAGCGGGTGCTTCGACTCGCTTGCCGCCACCGCCACGGTGATCCGATCGAATAACGCGCATGCCCGCTCGATCACATCCAAATGGCCAAGCGTGATCGGATCAAAACTCCCTGGATAAATCGCCATTTTCACGGCATTCGGATTACCATTCACTCCCGATCGGAACAAGCGCCGATATTTCAGACCGCGCCGGACACACCGGGCCGGCGGCTGTTTTCACTTGCGATGATCGCCGATGCGAGGGATGTTTACCGCTTATGGCGAGACGAATCATTCTTCCCGCGTCGCTGGTCTTGGCGTTGATGGTCCTCATTGGAGTGCCTTCCGCCTCGGCCCAGTCGGCAGCAACCACGTCGGCGGATTTCAATAGATACGCCGAGCGGCTACGCGAAAAAGCGATTACGGAGGTCGAGCCACAGGTTCGGACCTCTGCGAGTCCTTCCAAGCCCGGTGGATTTGGAGGGCGCTATCCTTGGAAGACAAACATCGTCACCACCGTGTTCTGGGTCGGCGAAACTCCAACAAAAAACAACCCGACTCCGAACCACAAAAGCTCATGGGACACGAAATGGGCGCAGAATTTCGGCGGCTACGACAATCCAGACCCCGCCGCGCGGCACAACTTCAAGCCAAAGGCATTTACCCCCAGACAAAATCCGTTTTACGTGGCGCTCCCGTTTAACGACGTGACTCGCGGCACGACGAAGCCGGAGTCCCGGCGTGCGATTCCATGGTTCCGCGAGGCATTCGAACGCGAAGGCAAATCAGTCGTAAAAGGCCGCTGGCTTGCGATTCGTCACCGGGGCCGGATTGCTTACGCGCAGTGGGAGGACTGCGGTCCGTTCCGCACCGACCACTGGCAGTATGTTTTCGGGAACCAACGCCCCTCACCAAATCTAAACCAAGGTGCCGGGTTGGATGTCTCCCCCGCAGTGCGTGACTACTTAGGGATGAGCGGCAAAGACGTGTGCGATTGGAAATTCGTGGAATTCAGCGAAGTCCCGCCCGGTCCCTGGGCAAAATACGGAGACAACAATACGTTTGTCCTCAAGGCACGCGGCGAAAACTTATTCGTAGCCGATCGTAACAACGCCAACAACGCAAAATCGGTCCGCCGGTAATCTCTGCGCGGGCGCCGTCGGAAAAGTGGTCCGGGAGCCAGCAGTTGGTTTCAACTGACTCCCGGATTGATTGGGCCCTGCTGTAAGCCGGATTCTGTCCATCTGGCCGGGCCAGACTGTGCGATCATTTCTCTAATGCGACTAATACCCGAAGTCTCGATGCGGTCCTTGCGGCTTACGCATCATCCAGGCAGGCGGCCTGTTCCTCTGTTATGTCTTGCACCGCATGGGGTTTTTCGTGCCCCGTTCCTTACGGTTCGGGCGGTGGGCTCTTACCCCGCCGTTTCACCCTTACCCTGAGCCGAGGCTCCGGGCGGTTTATTTTCTGCGACACTGTCCGTCGAACCTGGCTTTCGCCATGTCCTCCCGCGCGTTCTACGCGGCATGCTGCCATTCGGTGTCCGGACTTTCCTCCCGGCGACAGCTTGCGCCAACACCGAGCGATCGCCCGCAGGACCAGTGGAAGTATTGGGCTGGAACCGGGGAAAAATCAACCATTAGAATTTCTGAGCGCAGATCGATTGCAGGGCTGACTTTCGGTTGACGAATAACTTTTCGAATCTTCCCCGTTGCGTAAGATCGGGGATTATGAAAATTGCGGTGGTTGGCGGCGGGCCGGCAGGATTGCGGGCAGCGGAGGTCGCGGGCGGGGCTGGCCATGACGTCACAGTCTATGACGCCAGGCCATCGGTCGGTCGGAAGTTCCTCGTAGCCGGTTGCGGGGGATTGAACCTGACCCACGGCGAGCCGCTGGAATCTTTTGCGCAACGATATCTCGGCACAGGCATGCCGCCGGACCTCTGGCAATCATTGCTGGCTGACTTCTCACCGCAAGTACTGCAGGCGTGGGCACACACCCTCGGGATCGCGACGTTCCAAGCCAAAACGGGCCGCATTTACCCAGTAGAAATGAAAGCGGCCCCGTTGCTGCGAGGATGGGTTTCCCGCCTCAAAAGCCGGGGCGTCCGGCTCGAAGTGCAACATCGGTTGACCGGGCTTTGCGCCTCGTCCGGTGAAATCACGCTCGAATTTTTGCATCGGAACAAAACCGAGGCGTATCGCTACAATGCCGTGGTGCTAGCACTCGGAGGCGGATCCTGGCCCCAGACCGGTTCGGACGGTCAATGGACCAACCTGCTTGCTGATTTGAATATTTCCATCGCCCCATTGGCCCCTGCCAACTGCGGGTGGGAATGCGCGTGGCATCCGAGCGTGATTCATGCAGCCGAGGGACTACCCATCAAAAACATTCGCGCGAGTGCGGGAACATCCCACGTGAACGGCGAACTTTTGATCACCCGCTATGGCCTGGAAGGTGGCTGTATTTATCAGCTCGGGCATGCGCTCCGTCAGATGCCGCAGCCGGCGATTACCATCGATTTCAAGCCGCCATTTTCAACTGATGAGCTGGTTCGAAAATGGAAAAACGATAGCGCGGATGTTTTTCAAAGTGCGGTTACCGCATGGAAGCTGAGTCCGGCTGCAGCGGCGGTGATCAACGCGTATGCCGACCCACAATCGCACACCGATGTCCAATCGCTTGCCGCGTTCGCCAAGCGCTGCGTGATTCCACTCATCCGCCCGAGGCCCTTGGCGGAAGCCATTTCTTCGGCGGGAGGGGTCTGTTGGAGCGAGGTGGATGCGTCGCTTATGCTTAAGAAGGTGCCCGGCGTTTTTGTTGCGGGCGAGATGCTCGATTGGGAGGCGCCGACTGGCGGCTATCTGATTCAAGGTGCTCTTGCGACCGGCACGCGCGCTGGCACCTCGGCCGCCGCTTGGGCAGATCAGATCGCAGGCCGGTCTACTCTGAAACCACGCCCATCCGGCGGAACTTCTCGTAGCGCTGGTTGAGCATTTTGTCGGTCGAGAGTTTGGATACTTCGCCCAGAGCGGAGAGGATCGCCGATTTCAGCGACTGAGCCGACGCCTCATAGTCGCGGTGTGCTCCGCCGAGGGGTTCTTTGACGATTCCATCGATGAGACCCAGCTTGAGCAGTGAAGGCGCATCGATCTTCAACGCCTCCGCCGCCTCCGGCGCATGTTTGCGGTGTTTCCACAGGATTGCCGCGCACCCTTCCGGGCTGATTACCGAATAGTAGGCGTTTTCCATCATGAGCACGCGGTCGGACACGCCGATCCCGAGCGCCCCACCAGAGCCGCCCTCGCCGATCACGACGGTAACAATGGGTGTTTTCAAAAGCATCATCTCGCGCAAATTCACTGCGATCGCCTCAGCGATGTGGCGCTCCTCCGCGCCCACGCCGGGATACGCGCCGGGAGTGTCGATGAGCGTGACCACTGGAAGGTCAAACTTTTCAGCCAGGCGCATCAGACGCAGCGCTTTGCGGTAACCTTCGGGATGCGGGCTGCCGAAGTTTCGCAGCAAGTTTTCCTTCACATCACGGCCCTTTTGCTGACCGATCAGGACGCACCGCATATCCCCGATGGTTGCCAACCCCGCGGGCATCGACGCGTCGTCGCCAAACAACCGGTCGCCGTGCAGTTCCACAAAGTCCGTGAACGCGTGCTGCACGTAATCCAGAAAAAACGGGCGTTGGATATGTCTGGCAATCTGCACACGTTGCCACGCTGTAAGGTTCTCGTAAATGTCTCTTCGCGTGGCCTCAATGCTATCGGCAATGCTTTTGACTTCAGGATCGAGATCCATGTCGTGTCCCTCAAGCTGTTTACGGATGTCTTCCAGCTTTGCCTCCAGCTCCAGAACTGGCTTCTCGAATTCGAGTGGTTGAATCTTCATAGGATTTGAAATGATTGAACGCTTGTTAGCGAATGATGACTCGCGTGCCGCGTGTGACGAGTGGAAAAATCTCCTCGATGTCGTATTGACTGACGACGATTCCGCCGCCCGAAGCGGTGGCGCCACCACCACGAATGGCAGGTGCATTCTGCTCCAAAACGATCGACCGCTCGCTCCCGGGGTAGTCAGCTCCACCAAAAATGATCCGCTTCCCGTCGCGCACGGCAATCTTTTCCCTTACCGAGGTATCGACCCCCGCACTCCCAGGCACCGGAGCCAAAAGCGGGTATTCCTTGAAGAACACATTTTTGTTAAAAACCGTGAGTGTGGAAGTTGCGCGGTCCACGACGATGGCAGTGTCAACCTGCGGGACTTTGAGGACCTGCCCGATTTGCAGGTCGATGCTCGAAAGGTTGTTTGATCGCAGGATCAACTCCGCACTGGAATTCGTGCGGCCCGCAATGCGCGCCAGCGAGTCTCCGCTTACTACCGTATACACCATCTTATCCGGGGAATCGATCGTCGTATAGACAACCGATGCATTCAACTCGCCGAGAGCCGACTTGGCTTCACCGATGACAGATGCATTCGGATACATGGTCACAAATTGTTGCAGCGCCTCGATCGCATCAAACATCCTCTCCCGGTCCGCAACCATCGCGATTGCGGATTCAAAGACATCCAATCCGGGTTCCGGCGTCGGCTCTGGAGTGACAGCCGCAGTTGCCGCCGCCACACGCTCGGCCTTCTGCTCTTTCGCGGGCGTAACGAACATAGTGTATCCGAAATACGCGATTCCGCCGAACACGACCGCTGCTATCAACAGCAATATAAAAAGAGCAAATACCCTCATGCCCCAAAGCGTGCCGAATCCCGGCTCCGGTGAAAAGAGTGAAAAACCAACCCTCGCGGGAACCCCACCTTGCGATCCTCTGAATAACTCCGACTCACAACAACCCCCGCCGCTTCCACTCGTCTAGGTTTTCGCTGGCTGAGCGCTGAATGAGATCCACGCTGAACTTCAGCAAACACACCTCCCACGCAGCATCCACTCCCTCGATCAATGTGGACATCGGGTCGTTCCATCCATCCATGCGCTCGCCCAATCTGCCAACCACATCGGCCATTGGCGCATGCACGACCTCCTCATTGATATCTGTCTTTTTGAACTGAAAACCATACCGCAAAAACCGCATGTCCCGTCCATGCTCCTCAAGCCAATCCGCATACTCACGCGCATTTTCGCTGAATCCATCCAGCAGCAACTTGGAGAAATGGTGTGGTGACATGATAGCCGGACGCTCCGCATGAATCCGCCCGTCGCGCACACGCACCCGATCCACGTGATCCATGAGTTCCGTCACCAACAAAAACCGGAACGTCGTCGTGCCAAACGTCTGGATCGCTTGCACGGGCTGACGGACCACCCGCGTGTTCTCCATCGCATACTGAAAATCATCCTCTCGAAACATATCCCGTCCAGACTACTGCATCAGCCGCAACGAGCAACCACTTTGCTTCCTCGCCGCAAAGCGGCCTTAGTCAATGCGCGAATCTGCGCCATCTGGGGTTTCCATTTATTGGGTGTAAGCAGCCTTGCCACCGCAGCGGCGGGAAAAGAGCGGATCGAGCTTGATTCTGACGCCGAAAAGACGCAGTTGATCGGGGGACAGAATGAACATCATCATCCTCGGAGCCGGAGAAATCGGCTTTTACATGGCGCAGCAGCTATCGTCGCAAGATCACAATATTTGTATCATCGACGCGGATGAGTCGGTGGCGGCAGAGGTGAATGAAAAACTTGATGCGCGCGTGGTCGAGGGCAATGGGTCGTCGGTGACCACGCTTGAGGAAGCCGGTGTGGCCGATTGCGATGTTTTTCTTGGCTTATCGAGCAGCGACAATACGAACCTCGTGGCCGCATCGCTGGCCAAGTCTCTCGGTGCCAAACGCTCTATCGCACGCGTGCATTCGGACGTCCAAAAAGATCAATGGCTGTTCGATTTTCGCGCCCACTTCAACGTCGATTATCTTTTTAGCTCCGAGCGGCTGGCCGCCGTCGAGTTGGCAAAATACATCCGAAACCCGGATTGCCTGATCGTCGAGGAAGTCGCTCGCGGGCGGATCGAAATCCAGCAGATGCCGATTACTAACCAAAGCGAAGCAATTGGAAAAACCCTGCGCTCGCTCAACCTGCCGCCGCGCTTGCGGGTGGGGTCCATCCAGCGGGGCGGACGCGCGATCGTTCCCGACGGTGCGGAAATCCTCTGCGCGGATGACATCGTGACATTGTTCGGGAGTCCGCGCACGTTGCAGGAAGTCGCGTCGATTTTTCGAGGACAGTCGAACAACGAACTTCGCGTCGTGATTTTTGGCGGAGGAGAGTATGGAATTGCGCTCGCTCAGATGCTCGACGGCGGCCGTTTCCGCACGCGGATCTTTGAAAAAAGCGCCAAACGCTGCGCTTACCTCGCATCGGTTCTCCAACGAACCACCGTCATCCACGCCGACGCAACCTCGCTGCGCCAACTCAAGGAAGAACAGGTCGGCGACGCCGACTTTTTTGTCGGAGCCACGCTCGACGACGAGGACAACGTCATGACCTGCCTCCAAGCAAACGACCTCGGAGTCAAACATTGCGTCACGCTCATCCACCGCGCCGACTATGCGGACGCCATCACCCGCGTCGGAAATAAACTCGGCATCGTCGGAGCGGTCAGTCCCCGGGTGGCCACCAGCAAGGACCTCATGCGATTTGTCACGGACGATGAATTCAGCACCCTGATTCGGCTCCAGGGCGGCGTCGATGTGATCGAGTTCATCGTGGCCGCCGATAGCCCGCTGGCCGGAAAGGTCATCCACGACGTGACGTGGCCGAAAGACAGCGGATTGGTTTCGCTGACGCACGGGTCTCAGGCCACCGTGCCAAAAGGCGATGACACCATCCGCGCGGGAGATTCCGTGGTCGCCATGGTCGGAAAAGATTCCATTCAGGCGTTTAGAAAACTCATCCGGTAATGACCGCGCCGGTGTCAACCATCCAATGAATTACCGCGTCGTTTGCCGCGTCCTCGGGTTGCTCACCCTGCTTCTCGCCGCCGCGATGCTCGTCTGCGGATTCTACGGTTATTTTGCGGATGCGAACCACCGGCCAGACAAGCTCGACTTCGCCCTGTTGAAGTCGTTTGCCATCGCTGCGGTGATTGGTGGCATCCTGCGAACCATTGGAAGCAAAGGCGGAAATGAACTTTTACGCAAAGAAGGCATCGCGATTGTTGGCCTCGGATGGATCATCAGCACGTTGGTCGGAGCAGTTCCCTACGTCCTTTGCGATCCCCCGCTCGCACCCGCCGCCGCGATCTTCGAAAGTGCCTCGGGCTTCACGACCACAGGGTCCACCGCGATCGCTGATCTGAACCAATATTCGCACTCGATCCTACTTTGGCGCTCAACCACCCAATGGCTCGGAGGCATGGGGATCCTCGTCCTTTTCGTCGCGTTACTATCCACGCTAGGCGTCGGTAGCAAGGCGCTCTTCCGGTTTGAATCCAGCGCGCAGATAGGCTACGGATTTCACGCCCGCATCCGGCAAACTGCGCTTCAGCTCTGGCAAATTTACACCGGATTGACAGTCATCGCAGTTGCCGGGCTGATGCTACTCGGGATGAGTTTCTACGATTCGCTGTTGCATGCGTTCGGAGCGGTATCGACAGGCGGGTTCGGCCCAAAAAACGAGAGCCTCATGTTCTACGACAACCCTGCGATCGAGGTGTGGTTGACTATCATCATGCTGCTCGGCGGGATGAGCTTCGTGCTGATGGCATGGCTCCTTAGGCGAAATTTTCGGAAGGTAGCCGATGACGAGGAATTCCGCACCTACTTGCTCATTTTTGCAGTGGCCACGATTGCGATCATGGTGGATCTGATGATTCGTCAAGACGGCCCATGGCTCGAAAGCCTGCGCCACAGCTCATTTCAGGTCGCGACCATTATGACAACGACGGGGTTCGCAAGCACGGATTTTGATCAATGGCCGACATTGTCGAAAGCGATCCTTGTCCTCCTCATGTTCATCGGCGGCTGTGCAGGCTCCACATCGGGCGCGATCAAAGTGAGTCGGTTTTTGATCTTTTCCAAAACTCTAGTGCAGCAGATGACCAACGCATTCCGCCCGAATCATGTCGTCCCGCTGCGAATGAACGGAGCTGCGCTCGATAACGACACGAAGACAGCCGCCGTTTTCTTTATCGCGCTCAGCTGTATCATCGTGGGCATCGGTTCGCTTTTCATCACCCTGCTGGAGCCGGAACTCAACCTCGTTAGCGCCTTCACCTCGGTGGTGACCACCTTGTTTAATGTCGGCCCAGGCCTTGACGCTGTCGGTCCCACCAAAAACTTCGCGCACTTCAGCCCCGCGTCACACTTCGTTTTCACCTTTCTGATGCTCCTCGGACGCCTCGAACTTTACGCACTCCTCGTGCTGTTCGTGCCAGCACTCTGGCGGCGCTACTAAGCTCGGATGCGCCCCAACTCCCCTGCCCTGCCCTGTCAAATCCCCTAGCCGATAGTCGGAAGTTTAATTTGTGGCGGATGTGGGATATTCGAATAAGTTACGCAGGAATGAAAACCACCCCATCAACAAAGTCCAAGAAACCCGTGTGGACCGCTCCAACTCTGAAAGACATCCCGATCTTCTTCGAGGTCTCGCTCTATTCCGGTTCGAAATAGCCGCTCACACCGAATGGCGCAGTTCACCGCGGCCATGAGCCGCGTGCTTTTCCACCTCCACGAATGATGGAAGTCTTGGTGCTTGGAACCGCTGCCGGCGGCGGATTTCCGCAGTGGAATTGCGTGTGCTCCAATTGCTCGGACGCACGCAGGCTGCATGGCGGCCTTCTGCCGAGGTTGCAGAGTTCCCTTGCGGTTCGATCCGATCAAGGCCCGTGGCACCTCATCAATGCATCGCCCGACATCGGCCGCCAAATCGAGCGGTTTCTTCATTCCTCCACATCGACATCCCGCAGCGAGCAGCGAAGCTCCCCGATCGCGAGCGTGGCGCTGACGAACGCGGATTTGGATCATTGCCTCGGGTTGTTTGGGCTCCGCGAGGGGCCTGAGCTTCGAGTGATCGCCCCCGATGGCGTGCGGTCCAGCCTGATTCGCGACCTTCACATCGACGCAGTTTTAAATCCCTACAACGGCATCCGCTGGGCCTTCACCTCGGAGGATTGGGCACCCATAGACGCCCACGGATTGGAAATTCGGGCCATCCCCCTAAAACACGCCCAACCCCCGCGATACGATCAACATTCCGCTACCGACGCCCCCCCCCGCTGCCACGGCGTCGGGTATCAGCTCCGGCATCGGGATCACCCCGGAGTCATCGGAGTTTTCCCGGATGTCGGGTGGATTGATAATGACCTCCTCGCGAGTCTTTCCGAATGCGAAATCGTCTTTTTCGACGGGACGTTTTGGTTTGATGACGAAATGCCATCGCTGGGACTTGGCACGCGCAGTGCCCGGGACATGGGTCACGTCCCGATGGCTGGAGCCGGCGGCAGCATCGAAGCGCTCACACGACTCACCGGAACGTCGATCTACTTTCTACACATCAACAACACAAACCCTATCCTGCGTCCGGACTCCGCCGAACGCAAAACCCTCGCGAACCAAGGAATGCAGGTCGCAGAGGATGGAATGCAAGTGCTTTGGGACTCCGGGCTCCCGCCCAAAATCACGCTTCCGGCAATGCATTGTCCGACTGCAGCTTAAACGCACAAACCGAGAGCGGTGGCAGGTCGAGCAGGATGGAATGCTGACGGCCCTGCCAATGGACTGGCTCCGCGTGACGCCCGCCGAAGTTTCCGACATTGCTTCCGCCGTAGTGCGCTGCATCCGAGTTTAATATCTCGCGATAGTAGCCCGGAGATTCCACTCCCACGCGGTAGGCTCCGCGCACCACGGGCGTTGCGTTCACGATGAATACCACCGGCGGTCCGCTGAGCGGCTTCCGCATGAACGACCACACCGTGTTAGCCGAATCATGGAAGTCAATCCACTCGTAGCCCTCATAGGAATCATCCTGCTCGTAGAGCGCGGGTTCGTTTTGATAGAGCCAGTTCAGATGCTGCACAAGCCGCGACATCCCGCCGTGCAGGTGATGCGGTGTGAGGTGCCAGTCGATGCTGTGGTCGTGATTCCACTCCGCGATCTGACCGAATTCGATCCCTTGGAAAATCAGCTTTTTCCCCGGGTGCGCCCACATCCATGATAAGAACATACGCAGATTGGCAAACTTCTGCCATTCGTCACCCGGCATTTTTCCGATCATCGACCCTTTGCCATGCACGACCTCGTCGTGGCTCAACACCAAAACGAAATGCTCGTGAAACGCGTAGAGCATCGAGAACGTGATGTCTCCTTGGTGGTGCTGACGATAGATCGGGTCTTTCGCCATGTAACGCAGCGAGTCGTTCATCCAGCCCATGTTCCATTTCAGCCCGAATCCAAGGCCTCCAAGATAAGTCGGCTTGGACACTCCCGGCCATGCAGTGGATTCCTCTGCGATGGTCATGATGCCCGGGAAGCGGCTGTAGCACAGCTCATTGCAGCGTTTCAGGAAGTTGATGGCGTCCAGGTTTTCCCTGCCGCCAAAACAATTTGGCACCCACTCGCCCGGTTTCCGCGAGTAGTCGAGGTAGAGCATCGACGCCACCGCATCGACCCGCAACCCGTCGATGTGGAATTCATCCAGCCAATACAGCGCATTGCCGATGAGGAAATTCCGCACCTCGTTTCTGCCGTAGTTAAAGATCAACGTCCCCCAGTCCATGTGCTCGCCGAGGCGCGGGTCCTCGTGCTCATAGAGCGCGGTCCCGTCGAACTTCGCCAACCCGTGAGCATCTTTTGGAAAGTGTCCCGGCACCCAATCCAAGATTACACCGATCCCCTCTTGATGGCAGCGGTCCACGAAATGCCGGAACTCATCCGGATTCCCGAAGCGGCTGGATGGCGCATAAAAGTTGACCACTTGATAACCCCATGATCCGTCGAACGGATGCTCCATCACGGGCATCAGCTCGATGTGGGTGAAGCCCATTTGTTTGACGTACGGGATCAGGCGATCTGCCATTTCCAGATAGCTTAGGGATCGATTTCCTTCCTCCGGGATGCGCTGCCACGAGCCGGGGTGGACCTCGTAAATACTCATCGGGCTGTTGTAGGGATCGCGCTTGGGGCGCGCTTCCATCCATGCGGCGTCGGACCATTCATAGCGGTCGATATCAAACACCATGCACCCGGTCGAAGTCCCATGCTGCGCAAACACGGCGAACGGATCGGTTTTAAGAAATACTTCCCCGTGCGGCCCACGAATCTCGAATTTATAGTGCGCGCCCTCCGTGACATCCGGGATAAAAATCTCCCACACTCCGGCAGGCAAAAGTTTCCGCATCGGGTGCACGCGGCCATCCCACCCATTAAAATCCCCGACCACACTTACGCGCTGGGCATTCGGCGCCCAAACCGAAAAGTGCACACCCGAAATCCCGCTCAGCACTTTGATGTGCGCACCAAGTTTTTTGTAGATGTCGAAATGGTTACCCTCGTTGAACAAATAGACATCCATCTCGCCGAGAATCGGTCCAAATCCATACGCGTCCCGCTGCGACCAGTGGTCGCCCGGATGCCCTTCCATTTCGAAGTAATAGTCGAACGGCGCGGTGATTTCAGGCGGCAGAGTGAGCTCAAACAATCCATCCTTATGGATCTTCGGCAGAACGAACTTTCGCTCTGGATCCGCAGCATCTACTAGTGTGATCGCCTTTAGATCCGGCCGAAATGCGCGCGCCACGAGATGGTCACCTTCATTATGCAATCCAAGCACCCGAAACGGGTCGCCATGCCGGGCCTCAATCAACGGATAAAAATCTTCGTCAGGGAGTCGAGTGGGGATCATCCGACGACATTACCATGACTTTTCACATTTATGACAGACGGAAAGTATGACTCGGCCTGACCTCACGACTTGGCACACTTCGAATGACCCGATAGTTAGAAGGCGAATATGCCAAATCGTGTCTTAATCACCGGATGTAGCCAAGGGATCGGTCTCGCGCTGGCGCTGGAGTTTGCCCGCGATGGCTGGAACGTGATCGCCACAGCGCGCAGGTCGGATCGCCCCGCGCTTCAGAATGCGGCGCGGGCGCATGCAAATCTCGAGGTCCTGGAGCTCGACGTCACGCACGAACCACAAATCGCCCGCGCTATGGACGCGGCTGCGGCGGTCGATCCGGTTCTCGACGTCCTGATCAACAACGCAGCCATCTTCCCCGGAAATGGTCACGAGACGCTTGAATCGCTTGACCTCGAGTGGTTCGACGAAGCGTTCGCCACCAATGTCACCGGAGTGGCCGCAGTGACACGGGCATCTCTCCCGATGTTGCGACGATCAGCGCACCCGCGCATCGTAAATTTGTCCTCCGGCGCCGGCTCGATTTCAGAAAAAACTGACGCCTTGTATTACCCGTATTCGGCAAGCAAGGCAGCCCTGAACATGCTGACCCGCACCATGGCCAACGAGCTTCGCAGCGCAGAGATCACGGTCACCGCCATCAGCCCCGGCTGGGTGCACACCGAAATGGGCGGCCCGGAAGCACCGGTCTCGCCGGACGACTGCGCCGCAGTGCTAAGAAAAACCATTGCGACTCTCACCCTTGCCGAAACCGGGAAGTTTTTGGACCGCCACGGGGACGACTCGACCTACGCGTGGTAGGCGGACGTCGCGGCGATGACCTAAACCCCGCGCTCGCGCTTCACGAGCGCCATGGATTGCTCGAACACCTGACGCCCGTGCTTCGCCGCCTCGGCCAATCCGGCCAAGGCTCCAAGTTTCGCCGATTGCTCGATCTGCGCCATTCCGCTGCTGAACTCGATAAACCCGAAGTTCGCAGCACTCCCTTTTGCTTGGTGCGCCGCGCGTGAGGCCGCCACCGCATCTCCCGCAGCCAGCGCGCTATCCAGCTTGACAAGGATCGACGGAAAGTCCAACTCGAAGACCCGATAGATTTCCACAAAGTCTGGTGGGTATCCGTCGGCGATCATGTCGAGTTGCTCCCAGTCGATTGTCTGAATCATATCGCTCATGCGATCAGATGAGCCGAAGGGCCCGACCGGGTAAAGCGCGAATCCATGCCACCCAACGAATTTTTTGCCATTTCGCATCTCTGCGTATCAGCCTCCGCCGGGAGTGCGGGCGACGCGTTTCGGCAAATGAAGCTATAAAAGCCATCGCTTTTGGACCCGAACTGAGTGATGCTCCGGGACGATGCATCCCCGCTTCTCAATTCCCGGATGTTTTGTCTCTTTGGTAATCTTGATGCATTTCACACCTGCTTCCCTCGGCGCGGCAAAAGATGAATATCCGGAGTCCGTTGCACTTGGTGGCAAAGGGCTCATTTTGAACGGCACGGCCACGCGCAGTGTGTTCGGGATTCGGGTTTACGATGTTGGGCTTTACGTGAGCGATGCGACGGATGATGACGCGAAGATCATGCGGCACAACCATGACCCGAAGCGCCTCAAGATCGTGATGCTCCGGTCGGTGAGCGACGCTAACTTTGTGTCGGCAGTGCGCGACAATCTGGACAAAAACCTGACCGCGAGCGAACAGGCGGCTTTCGCTGAAGAGCTCGCTGTCTTTTTTAAAACCTTCGGGAACGGGACCGATCTCAAGGAGGGCTCGGAGATAACGATCGATTACCTGCCGTCGGAAGGAATGGTAATTTCGGTGGATGGTGAGAAGCAGGCGGTCATTCCCGGACGGGATTTTTATCATGCGATCCTGCGACTCTGGATCGGGAGTCCGTTGCAATCATCCATCAAGTCCGGGCTTCTCAGCAAAGGACAACCACAAAATCAATGAAAATCATCCTCTCCGCATCACTCGCGTTGGCTTTCCTCGTAACCGGGTGCTCACAATACGCCCATGTGCAGGAGCACCGGCGAACGGCTACATTGGCGACCACAGCGGAACAACGGGCGGTGGTCAAATCCATGGAGGCGCTACCCAACGATCCGCTTGTGCAAATCGGTGGGTATTTGGATGCGGCGGATGCGGCGCGGCTTCGACTGGCAGCAGATCCCACGGATGTCCTCGCGCAAAGCGACTACAACTTTGCGGTGGCGCGCATAATTGAGATTGTTTCGGATAAACGTCTGACGCCGTGGGATGAGCGGTTGATCTGTCCGTCGGCCACAGGCAAGCCGTGGAAACTCGGCCTTTTGCCCACGGACCCGCGCCCTCAGTTCCACCCGTCGAGGCTTCAGTTTGCCTCCACGGACCGGCTGACATTCACCGGAAGACTGGTGGGCGAGCGCTCAGCTATCACCGGACTGGGAGCACCGGTCGTGGCAATCGGCAAAGATTTGGATCCAGTATCCACGGATGAGTTTGGACGCCCGGACAACTTGTTCTATGGCCTGACAGCATCCGTGCGGTTCTCCGGACGTGAGGCGGATTTGATGTTCACTGATCCGCTGGAAAAAGAGACGCTGAAACTGGATGGCCGGACATACACGTTGGCAGCAGACGTGCAAGCGCCGCTGGCGATGTCGCTGGCCGGATTCAACGTCAGGCGGTTTGAGCTTCGCGAGATGTTCCGCCCGGACCTGTTCGAGAACTCGGCGAAGCTTGTGAGGCTAGAGCCCTACAATCCGAAAAAGATACCCGTCCTTTTTGTGCACGGGCTCAGTAATTCGCCGGCCATCTTTTCACCGGTGATTCAATTTCTCCGCAGCGACCCGAAGATCCGGCGGAACTACCAAATTTGGGTTTACGGTTACCCCACCGGTCTCCCCTACCCGATGTCCGCAGCGATCCTGCGCTATCAATTGGAGAAGATGCGACGACTCTACCCGGATCACAAGGACATCGTGTTGATCGGGCATAGCATGGGCGGAATGATCAGCCGGTTGCTCATGACCGATAGCGACATGAAAATCTGGAATACCTTCTTTGACCGGCCACCGGACCAGATCCCCTTCACCAAAGAGGCGCGCGACTTGATGAGCCGATCCTTGATTTTTGACGCGCAGAAACATGTCTCGCGGGTTGTCTTTTTGTCCGCATCACATCGGGGGAGCGATCTGGCGACTAACTTCATGGGACGCCTCGGCGCCACGCTTGTCGGCAATCCGATCTCCCAAAGCCGCGTCAATAAAGAGGTCTACGCCTACGTCCGACCCGAGGTGCGTGTCGGTGGACGTCACCGGCTGCCAAACAGCATTGACATGCTCGATCCCGAGAACCAGTTTTTATTAACCGCGAATGCCCTGCCGATCAAAGCCGGCGTGCCATTTCATTCGCTGATTGGTAACCGCGGCCGGGGCGGAAATCTAGACCGAACCAAGCCCTATAGTAACGACGGCATCGTGCCCTACTGGAGCAGTCACATGGCGGGCGCACAGACCGAAAAAGTTATCCCGAGCGGGCACTGGAGCCACCTGCATCCGCTGGGCATGGTAGAAATCAAACGCATCCTAAACGACCATCTCCAATGACACTTGAACGCAAATGGGTGTCGGGGTTGCGCCCCATGCAGGCGATGGCGGTGCTGTATGGCGAAGGCAATGTTGAGGCGTCCCGCGAATTGGTGGACGGGCTGAGCTGGCAGATTTTCGAGGGACCCGAACGCAAACCACTGACTGGTCTCCGGCGTGCGATGACAGGGTTTGTGTTTTGGCTGATGCAAAAAACGACACGCGAAGACATGCGGACCGGGCCGGATGGAAAGACGGTGGTCGCCTATCGCAATCGCATCCTCGAATACACCAAACATCCTTACACGAGCACGCTGCTTCAACCGTCGAACGGCGACACTGCCTTTCTTGTGGAAGGTGGCGACCCGATGAATGCCATTTATATGCTACTTTCCCCGGAAGTGCATCGGAGCGCGGGCCTTTGGGATCGGCTTTTATTGGACTCCGTTCCGAGTCGCGACGTGCAGATTCGGTTCGCATGGGAGACGCGGCTAACCTACGAATTCGCAGCGCAGCGGCTGAAACGTGGAGAGCCGGTGCGAATCAAAGCTTTTGCCGCCGGCACCGGACTGAGCGTGATTTTGACCTGCGACCGCCTGCTGCGCGACGGGCATGACCCCAAGTTGATTCGCGCGGTGATATCAGACCGTGACATTGCCCACTGCAACAAAACGATCCGCCTGATTGAAAAACTTCCGCGGTTGCGCGAGTTGATCGATCGCACCGGAGACGCGGCATCTGGAATTTTTGCGCGCGCCGAGGACATCTTTCAAGAGCCAAGCACCGCCGAAAGGGAGCAGCCATACCATGTGGTGACCGCAGTCGGAATTTTGGAATACTTCGTTGGTCACACGTATACGACGACCGAGGAGCGGCTCGGCGAAGGCACTCCGTCTGGGAGCCCGAATGCGGAAGATCTTTTACGCGCTGTGGCAAACGCAACCGCCGCAGGAGGCCACCTTATCATGAATACGCACCGCGAATCCGTGGCGACCCGGATCCTCGAGGTTTTTGGAAAACGCTTTCGCTACCGCACGCCTGCAAACCTTGCAGCACTAGCGGCCAGCGCGGGATTCAAATCCATCGGGACACGATTTTCCGGCAATGTCTACGACGCTCTGGTTTTCGAAAAGGAAGCGTGAGACGAGGATTGTTAAGGGCAACCCGCTAATCGCCTGCGGGCTTTGACTTTTTGATTTCCTTCATCGCATCCACGGTGAAGTCCTGGTCTTGATAATTGACGCGGGCGTTGAGACGCGAACCTTCGAGTTCGGTGATCGAGTTTTTGCGCAGATCCTGAACTGTCATATTGGCGGGGATGTGCTGACCGGAGTCCTCCTTGGTTACACGCGTCGTCTCGATGCGGCGGATCGGGTTGGCGTTGCCAGCGAACTTTTCGACCCGAAGCGGCACAAGCCGCCCGGTGTCCACCCAACTGCGAACGCTTGTATAAATCGACGGTTGGCTGTTGCCTGGTTTGGATTCCAATATCTGACAATTCACCTTCCCAACCATCTCATCACCCACAATCGTTTGGGAATCCCATGCGTAGAAATTCTCGATGAGATCGGCGTAGGCGAGATCGCTGCCAAAAAGCGAGTCCTTCATGTTTTGGGGGCCAAGCGATTTTGATGTATCAGGCGGGACGAAGTGGGTTCCGCTGGGAGCTTGGTTCCCTGATTTTTTTAAAAGGACGGATTCCCCTTGGCGGTCCTTTGGCCAGAGGATTTGGTAGATCAGATCGGTTGACGAAGCGGTGCGTCGCTGCTGGATTTGGATTTGAAGGGCCGTCACTTTGGTTCCCGGGGGCTCATCCACATTAAGTCGGAGCCTGATATATGAGGATCCGTCTTGTTGCAGTTCACTAAGCCGACCGGCGAGGTCCGCAGCGGAAATGGGCGCTGACTCCGCAGCCCGGGAAGACCCCGTAGAGCAGGCTAGAAGTATGGCGAAGCTGCCGACGGCAAGGGTTTTAATCATAGTTTTGTGGCTGATTCCCCGGCGGGATCTGGCGAGGATTCTCCAGTAAAAAGGCGCTCGATTTCTTCATCAGAAAACGCATCAAGGTCTACCGTTTCGGCGGGGGCGGATTCGATCGAAGATTCGGCCAGGGGCTTGGAAGGAGAACTTTTGGAACCATCAACGTATTCGGCGATCAGGCTTGCGATCTGAGCGATCGTGCGGGCACGCATAAGGCTGGCTGGAGGCAGCGCCACCCCGATCGCGCTCTCGAGCGACGTTTCGATTTCCACCGCCATCAGCGAATCCAATCCCAAATCGGTGAGCGGCTGATCGGGGCGCAGGTTTTCGGGTTTGACCCGCAACACCGAACCCACCACGTCCAGCACAGCCAGGACGATCATTTCGTTGCGTTTGTCCTGCGGGGCGGACTCGATTTTCAGTCGCCAGTCACTTTTCGATCCTGTGGTGCCTTGGCCTTCCACCCCATCAGCGAAAAGGCGTTCCATCAACGGGTTTTCCTGGCTTCCCCGGAATGAGCTCCTCCATTTGGCCCAATCGGCGCGCAGGGCCAGCGCCTGGGTCGCGCCTGCAGTGAGAAAGGATTCCATCAGCGCAGTCACCTCTTTCGGCTCAAGGGGAATCGTCCCTTGGCGGGCCAAATACTCGGCGACACGTTCATTTCGGGCCACATAACCCTCACCACCGAGCGCACCCCAATTGATGGCGAGTGCGGGAAGGCCCATGGAATGCCGGTGATGCGCAAGGGCATCGAGAAACGCATTGGCTGCGGCGTAGTTTCCTTGGGCCGGATTGCCAAACGTGCTCGAAACGGATGAGAACATCACGAAGTAGTCCAAGCTGAGCGATTCAGTTTTGGTGTGAAGGAGCCATGCGCCCATCGCCTTCGGACCCAGCACGCTTTGCATGCGGGCAGACGAAAGCGATACGATCGGCGCGTCATCGATCACCATGGCCAAATGGAAAATCCCCTTCAGCGAGCGGCCGGAGTCAGCGATTCGGGCAAAGATGGTATCTACATCCTGCCCTTCCCCGACATCAGCAAGAACCACCTCGGCCTCCACTCCTTGCGCGCGAAGAGCCGTGAGAAACTCCACTGCTTCCGGTGTTGACGGGCCACTCCGGCTTGTAAGAACAAGGTGCTTTGCTCCGCACTCGGCAAGCCACAAAGCCACCACTCTGCCAAATCCTCCGAAAGCGCCCGTGATGAGATAACATCCATCCGGGTCCAAAGAAAACGGCGATGCGGGAAGTTCTCCGCGCCTCGAAACGAAGGGCTCCGGAAACGAGACGATCATTTTGCCCGTGTTTTTGCCTTGGGCCATGAGACGGAATGCCGCATCCACGCGGCAGGCGGGAAACGACCGGAATGGCAGGGGATAAAGCTCCCTCCGGCCCACCATGTCCGCAATCACTCTAAGCAAGTCTCTCGTTCGCGCTTCATTACCACCGAAAACGGCATCCATCGCAACGACGTGGAAGGATGCATTTTTGCGGAGGGGCCAAAGCGGGATGCGCGAGTTCTGGTAGATGTCCCGCTTTCCGATTTCGATAAAACGACCAAATTCCGCGAGGCACGCGAGGCCCATCGGAATCGCCTCGGACGCCAGCGAATTCAGGACCACATCGACACCACGGCCGTGGGTAATCTCCATCACTGCATCAGCGAAATCGCCCCGGCGCGAGTCGATCACATGTTTGACACCCAGAGTTTCCAATAGGCTGCGTTTGGTCGGGCTGCCAGCGGTGGCGATCACTTCCGCACCGAGGTGGAGGGCGATTTGAATGGCTGCCATACCAACGCCACCCGCTCCGGCATGAACGAGGATTTGCTCTCCCGGCTGAAGGTGCGCCACCGATTTCAACGCGTGCCATGACGTCATGAAAACCACAGGCAAAGTCGCCGCTTCCTCAAACGTCAAACCATCGGGAATAGGCAGCACATCACCGGCCCTCGCCATCGAATGCGTTGCAAGACCGAAGACCGCCAGTCCGAAAACCCGGTCACCGGGAACCACGTGGGTTACATCAGCACCCACGGATTTTACGATCCCGGCCACCTCGTCGCCAAAAATCCGGGCGTCCGCAGTTTCGGCCGGATAGAGCGCAAGCGCCTTCAAGACGTCGCGGAAATTCATCCCGGCCGCTTTGACTTCAATTTCGACCTCGCCCGGACCACAGACTGTGGGCAGAAATGGCACCAGTCGGAGCGAATCGAGCAGTCCACGCTCGCGCGATTCAAGGCGAAGCGGCACCGAATCATCAAGCAGGCGATCCTCGCGAAGCAACCCACGGGCGATGCGCCGCACGTAGCGTGCCTCCCCTCGAAACGCTACTTCCCGCTCGGCGTGGGGCAGAGCAAGTTCGTTTTTCAAAAGAACCTCCTCGCCAGGCGAGATCTCCGGGGAGAGGTCGATACCGCAACAGGAAATATTCGGGTATTCATTGGCAATCACCCGGAGAAGCCCGAGAGCGGGTGCCTGCCAGACCGAAACCGGGCGGGGTCTTCCCACTGCCTGAGCGCCGCGCGTGATTACGTCCAATCGCAATTTCCTTCCGGGCCCCGCCTTGTCGAGGGCTTGGGCGAGATGGAGCAATCCGTCGGATGCAGACCACGGGCTGTCGCCGTCGCGGCATTCATCAAGACTCCACAAATACACCAAGCGCTCGGGAGGTGCTTCGGTGCAAGCCGCCAAAAGGTTATTCCAATCCTCGGGCATACCCGGCCTTAACGCGAAATCGTCCTCATTCCCGGAGACAAATTCCGGACCGCTATGCACGACGCGGCAACGCCGACCACCACTGCGCACGAGCGAGGCAAGCCGGTCGCCCAGCCCTGACCGATCAGCAAAAACAATCCACGAGTTTTCAGCGGGCGTTTCTCCGGTGACCGCAGGCGATGTCTGCGGCTTGACCCACGCCTTGCGGGCCATCAGACCGATGAGGCTTTCGTCTCCATTTGGTCGCAGGAGCCCGGGCAGCGACAATGCTTCGGTGAATCCCGTCTCGATCAAAACCTTTTCCCACTGCGCCCGTGTGAGCAACGGATGGTTGGGTCGTAGGTCACGATCTGTGAAACGCCACCATCCGCTTGTGAGACCAAAAACGGCATTCAGCCAGAGATGCGGAGACCCGACATCGACAAAAACCAAACTGCCGCCAGGAGCCAAAAGGTCATGCAGGTTGCGAAGGCAATCCCGCACATCGCTCACGGCATGGATCACATTCGCGCCAAGGATGAGGTCAAACGTGTTGAGTTCGAATTCCTGCGCACTCCCGGGTTTTTCGATATCGAGGATTTTGAATTCCACTTCCGGAAACGATGCCAGCTTCTGGCGGGCGGCGGGAAAGAATGAAGCGGAAACATCGCTGAAAACATAGCTGTGAAGTTCACGCTCAAGCAGCGGAAGAACCATGGCAGAAAGCCCACCCGTTCCAGCGCCGACTTCCAGGATGCGGAGTCCACGGCCCTCGGGAAGTTGTGAGGCCAACTCTGCGGCCACCCGTCCAATCGCTGCCAACCATGGGCTGATCGTTGGTGAGTCTCCATAAAATTGATCGAGCACGTCGGTGGTGGCACCGGCAAACAGGACCTGAACAGCATCCCGCTCGCCGCGCAGGATCGGCCCAAGCTCCGCCGTGGTGGCGGCGCAGAGCAACGCTTCCGGTAGGTGTCCCGGATGCGATGTGATGTTTTTCCGGAGCAATCCAGATACAGACTCCGCAGCCGCGTGCAGCGCGGGCGTCGGGAGATAGCCACCCGCAGAAGCTGTTAGGAGCTTGCTCTGAACGAGGTCTCCGACCAGTTGATCAAACACCGGACGCATCGGTGTTGTGATGCCAAGCGATTGGGCAGAGAACGGCGCATCAATTCCCTTGAGCATTTGCTGAAAACTGGAGGCCACTTGCGCCAGCGCCAATTCGTCACCAGCTGCATTCGCCGCCTCGAGGTGTCCGCGTCCGCGCATTGCGAATACATCATCCAAAGCCAACCGTGCAACCTCGTGCAAATGGTTAAGCGGCGGGGGTTCGGGAGATACGGTCGGCGGGAGCTTCGATTGTTTCTCCCACGCGACATGATACATTACATCGCGACCTTTGCCGGTCCTGCTGGATCGGCGGGCTCCCTCGACGCTGATCGCGCGGAACCCCTGGATTGAAACGCATGGTTTTCCCTCGCCGTCAAAGATCTCGATATTCCCCTCGACGAGTTCGTCATTGGCGTGGATCACTCCGGCCCGCACGCAGCCCGAAGCACCCGGTGAGCGCAGAAACAAAATTCGCGAAAATCGCACCGGGAGTCGCAGCCCGGCAGTGCGGCCTTCCACTGTCGCCGCACCGGCCGAAAAGATCTGGAGTGCCCCATCAAAAAGCACCGGATGCAGCGGGTATTCCCCCGCACGTTTCGCGACCTCAGTCGAAAGCGAAACCTGCCCGGTGGATTTCCCGCCCCCTACCGCCAGCTCGCGAATTGGACGGAATTCCGGCCCGTATCGCAGCCCCATCTCGCTCATGTGATCGTAGAATGCGCCCACCTCCAGCGGTTGCGGGAGTGGAGCACCATCACCATTGAGTTCGGCCCGCGAGAATGCCGAGTCAGTGCGCTCTCCCCGGAGGGACCCGATGACATGGACCGACCATGACGCACTGTTTTCAAAGCGGCTTTGGATCGTGAACGTCCGGGCCGTCGGATCATAAGTAAGCTCGAGCAACAACCCGGAAACCGGGTCGGGCAGAATCAGAGGTTTTCGGATTTCAAAATCCTCCACCACAAATGCCGCCCCCTCGAAAAGCTGCACGCCGGCCTCGATGGCCATCTCGACAAATCCAGCTGCGGGAAAAATCGTGTGGTTTTCCACGCGATGGTCTTTGAGAAATGCCATGTGCCGCCCATCGAGTCGTGCGATCCATGTCGGGATGGCCCGTGAAAGCCGCACGTCGAGCAATCCGCGCCCACCAGCTCCCAGTCGGCCGTCACGAGCCTCCGCACACTCATTCCACCACCTCTCTTTGTTCCATGTGCAGACAGGCAAATCCAAGTATTTGCGCGACGGCGTGATCGCATTGAAATCAAGCACGACGCCAGCCATGTGGAGGTCCATCGCCGTTTCGAGCAACGACTCGTGTTCGCGCTCGCGTCGCATGGACGCGGCGATGGTTGGCTTGGTGGTTTCAGCAACGAGACAGTCCTGCATCGATCGCACCAGGGCGGGATGCGCGCCGATTTCCAGCCAGACGTCCACGCCGTGCTCAGCGACCGATTGAATGGCTGACGCAAACGCCACGGGCAACCGCACCCCGCGCGACCAATGTCCCGCGTCGCAGGTGTCGCCCGACTCCCGCTGACCGGTGACCGTGCTAAAGAACGGAATATTTTCGGGCGTTGGCGAAAGCTCGGACAGCGTCTTGTGAAGCGCATCCGCAGCCGGCTGCATCATGGCGTGATGAAACGGATAATCGACCTTCAAGAAGCGCGCGAAAATTTCCTCCGCTTCGAGTTCGGCAGCGATGGCATCCAGCGATGATTTCGGGCCGGCCAAAGTGAGCGACTTTGGACCATTGAATGCTGCGATGCTCACGGTGCGATCATGGCGGGCGATTACCACGGCCGCTTCATCAGCGGTCATCCCAACGGCCAGCATCCCACCACCTTCCGGCATGTGATCATCCATGCATCGGCCGCGAAGCACGATGATCTGTGCGGCTTCGTCCAAGGTGAGAATTCCGGCCACGCACGCGGCTGCAATTTCTCCGACGCTGTGGCCCATGACGGCGACGGGGTGAACACCCCAGGATTTCCATAGGGCGGCGAGGCCCATTTGAATGGCAAAAATCGCGGGCTGCGAGATTTCCGTGCGGTGCATTTGGGACGTGGCTTCGGGGCGAGCCAACTCTTCCATGAGCGAAAACCTCGCGTAGGGCCGCATCGCCGTTTCGCAATCTTCGAGGATTTTGCGGAAGATGCGTTCCTGCTCCATGAGATCCATTCCCATGCGTGGGGCTTGTGTGCCTTGTCCGCTCATCACGAATCCGACTCGTGCGGTATGCTCTCGGCGGGGCGTGAAAGATGTCCGTGCTTTGGTGACAGGCTCACCGATTGAAAATGCCACGAGCTCTTGAGCGACCTCTGCGAGAGATGGGGACGTGATTGTTAGCCGATATGAATGATGGTTTCGCTTCGCTCCAAGGGAGTATGTCAGGTCTTCGAGGCGGGGAGAATTTCCGTTACTCATTGCGTGGCTCTCGATCCAACTTCCAAGCTGCGCCGCAGAGCGCTGGAGCGCGACTTCGGAGCGGGCCGAAATCATAACCGGCCACGCCCTCGCTTCGACGGATGCTGAATTCCGCGCTGTCTCAATCCGGTTGGGCGGCTCTGCCAGCACGACATGTGCGTTGGCTCCACCGAAGCCAAATGAATTCACACCAGCCATGCGAGGCGAGCCCGGAGCGGAAGGAAACGCCTCCATCACGACCGGAACCCGCAGTTTCAGCGCATCAAAATCAATGTGCGGATTCGGGGTTTTAAAATGCAGGCTCGGCGGGATTTGCCGGTGCTTGAGTGCGAGGACCGCCTTCATCAAGCCCGCAATGCCGGACGCCGTTTCAAGATGTCCGAGGTTGGTTTTGACCGAGCCGATCAGCAGGGGCTCATCGGCCGCACGGCCGGCGCAAAGCGCTTCGCTAAGGGCAGTGGCCTCGATCGGGTCACCGACCGCGGTACCAGTCCCGTGCGCCTCCACGAATCCGATTTGACTTGGATCCACTCCCGCATCCACACAGGCCTCGCGAACCAGCCGTGCTTGAGCCTCCGGGCTCGGAAGTGAAATTCCGTTCGTATGACCGTCCTGGTTTACCGACGACCCGAGGATCACAGCGTGGATCGGGTCTCCATCGGCGATGGCGTCGGAGAGCCGCTTCATGAGGATCATTCCGGCACCTTCGCCGCGAACGAAACCATCCGCAGATGCATCGAACGCCTTGCATTTGCCCTCAGGCGACAACATCCCGGCCTGTGAAAACCCGATAAATCCATCAGGAGTGATCATGACCGTGACTCCACCGGCCAGCGCACTCCGGCAGCGGCCGGCGTGGATGTGTTCGCAGGCTGCGTGCACTGCCGTGAGTGCCGACGAGCAGGCGGTGTCCATCGCAATGCTTGGCCCCGTGAGGTTCAGGCAATAAGAAATGCGGTTTGCCGCGATGCTGTGCGCGCTGCCAATCGGAGTGTGTGCGCTGATGCCGGTGCGATCGGTGGGCGTGTGTTGAAGGCCCTGATAGTCGTTGTGCGAGATCCCGACGAAGACGCCGATGTCCGTGCCCTTTTCGAAATCCAGAATGACTCCAGCATCCTCGATGGCTTCCCATGCCGTTTCGAGGAGCAGTCGTTGCTGAGGGTCGATGTATGGGGCTTCGCGGGGCGATATCCCAAAAAATTGCGGATCAAATTGATCGATCGCATCGAGAAACCCGCCGCGCTTGGCCACCGATTTTCCGGTCAATCCGGGCTCGGCATCGTAAAACCTTTCGACATTCCAGCGATCCGCTGGCACGTCACAAACGCCCTCGCGCCCATCGACCAGCAGCTTCCACAAGGCTCCCGCATCATTCACTCCACCCGGAAATCGACATCCCATTCCAATGATGGCGATTCCGTCTTTTTTGAGCTGTGGTGATGAATTGGCGGTCGGTAAATCGGGCATAGAATTAGAAAAAGGCACTGTTCCGGTTAAAGCGCGGCTTATCAAGACAATCGAACACGATCATAAACTGTGATAGCCGAGGCTCGGATGGGGTAATCACCCCACGCATTCTGAGAGCGACGCATCTGTTCGGCAGAGGCTATTCTTTCGGAGAAGCCACTAGAAGCGGATGCCAGTTTCCTGTTTCTACGAAAGCACGACTTTACCACCCATATACCTCTCGACCCGCAGCCGGTTGCTGCTGGTGGCGTTTTTCCTGCAGAGTAAAACCGTGGATCGCAGCCAATGCTCACCCTTGCAACGCCACGCTGGGCGAGAGCCGGGCACCCCGCCACGCCGGATAAAGACCACTTGCGATGCCCACGCCGACGGCGATCAGGATGGCCTGAATGATGAGTCCCTGGCTGAGATCCGGCTCCAGCAGTCCGCGCACTTCCGGAAGGGTGCCGAGGATGGCGAGGGTCGCTGCGCCGAGTATTACACCGGCGATGCCGCCTAGGACGCCCATGACAGCGGCCTCGGCGAGGATCAATCCGACGATCATGCGTTTTTTCCAGCCCAATGCGAGCAGGACGCCGATTTCGTGTGTCCGTTCGAACACTGTCATCAGCATCGTATTCATGACACCGAAAACTCCGACGATGATCGCGAGGATCGATGTGCTCCAGCTCATCGCCTTTGCGATTTTGAACCCTTGGCTGGTGCCTACCACCTCGGAAGCCCGGACCGCACGCAGACCTTCAAATGAATCCTCGATCCGCTTGCAGAGCACTTCAATCCGGTCGTTCCCGGCATCGGACGGCACCCGGATGTCGATAAAGTTCGCGCGACCCTCGTATCCCGAGGCGACTTGGAACAGCGGGAGCGAGAGGATGATGGCTCCATTTTCCACGAGCGAGTGGCCGTCCACGATGCCGACGACGGAAAACTCCTCGGTTTCGATTTGGATCGGATCGCCGACTTTTTTTCGCAACATTTCGGCCGCCATGGTGCCCAGCACGACGGCGCGTTCGTTGCCATCGAGTGGCATCCGGCCTTCGAGAACAGTGAGTTTTTCCCATGTGAAACCGCCCCACTCACGCCCGGACACCATAATCATCGGTGCGTCTTCCACGCTGAGCATTTGCATGAGGACGGTTGTGACCTCGGCCGCATCGGGCAGCGCGGCGATCTGGTCGCGGATCGATTCATCAAACGCCTTGGGCATCAGGCCGCCCTCCATATTACTGACGATGACATCGATCCCGATGACATCGAGTTGTTTGACGATCCCCTTTTCATAGCCCGATGCCATACCGACCAGCGCGATCACCGCCGCAATGCCGATGGCGATGCCGAGCATCGTAAGCGCGGTGCGAATCGGACGCCGCCAGAGGTCACGAAAAATGATGGTTAGAAATGTCATGACGCGGCGGAGTCAGAAATGATGCGTCCGTCGCGCATGGTGAGTAGGCGCGATGCATGGGCCGCTACCTCCCGGTCGTGTGTGACAAGCACGAGCGTCGTACGATGTTCGCGTTGGAGTTGCGACAGGAGTTCCATCACTTGCGCGGCATTTTTGCTATCGAGGTTTCCGGTGGGTTCATCGGCCAGCAGCACGCCGGGCCGGTTGGCGAGGCTGCGGGCGATGGCTGCGCGCTGCCTTTCGCCGCCGGAGAGTTTGACTGGAAGGTGGTTTAAGCGATGCGAAAGCCCGACCGCTTCCAGCAGCTCCGCGGCGCGCGCGACGCGGGATTTGGCTGACATCCCCTGGCCGAACATCGGGATTTGCACGTTTTCGATTACGGAGAACGTGCCCAGCAAATGGAATGATTGAAAAATGAACCCAACCTCGCGGGCCCGGTAGTTTGCGGGATCCGGCAGGCTGAGCATTTGATCACCGCGATACGTCAAGCTGCCCGACGTGGGGGAATCCAACAGCCCGAGCATGTTGAGCAGTGTCGTTTTTCCCGATCCGCTCGGCCCAACCAACGCGACAAACTCACCTGCCGCGATGGTAAAATCGACACCTTGCAATGCCGCAACCCGGCCGTCATCGAATTCCTTGGCAAGCGCAGAAGCTTCAAAAACTGCGGGCGCTGGCGAGGAGATCGGAGGCGTTGGCACGGGGATGTGTGAGGTCAGGTTTTCAACGCAACCTCGGCGGACTCCCATTGGCGGCCTACCCGCGGGTCGGGGAGGCAGCGGAGCACGTCGAGAAATGCGGACCAGTAGTTGGGGAACGGCTCGGTATCGCCCTCGTCGGAGGCTTCCAACCATGCGACGTGCGCTGGCAAATCCGAATGCGGCAACGAGCTTTTGATGTGGTGAATCCCGTGGAGCGGCTCGTGCAGGAGCGTGAGCGAGACCAATTTGCCAGTCCACGTGTCGGCGATGATGCTGCGCGTCGCACTGCGCGCGGAGTGACCGCTGAGCCCGACGTGCTCGATAAACTTCCGCCAACTTTGCAGGTTGCCCGCGATGAATGCCGGAACGACGTAGTTCAACCACAGAAATGGCCACAGCCCGAACGCCACCACCAGTCCGAGCGCGATGGCCCACACCGCCACGCCAGCGATGAGCTCGATCCAAATCCGCATCCGGATTTTGTGGCTCTTGATCGGGGAGTCCCCGGCAAAGAAAAGCCTCCAGAAGAGATAGGGCGTGTAGAAGAGCCCGAAGTTCAGCTCGAGAAATGCAGCCAACTGGCGTTTCCAGCGCGGGCAGTTGGGGTCAACAAACGGCCAGAGCTCAACATCTTTTTCGGATGCGAGGTGGACATGGTGCTTTTGGTGTAAGGCGCGATACAGCGTGAAGCTTGTCAGGCTGAACGTTCCCATGATGATTCCGTCGATTTCGTTGAGGAGGCGGTTTTTCCGGAGCAGCCCGTGCGCAGCCTCATGAAAGGCGATGAGGTAACCGTGCATGAAATGACTCACGATCAAGACGAGCGGGATCGCGGGCCACATCCAGCCTTTGGCGATGCACAATGCGAGCAGCCCCTGACTGCCGAAAAACCCGACCGCCAGGAGCGCGAACGCGGCTTTGGCCGGCCACGGGGCCGATGTCTTTGCTTCGGAAGCGACGTTCATTTGCGGATAAATGTTCAAGTTAGGATATGCTGCCCGGGGAGAAAGCCCGGATTTCGTCCAGCCTCCTCCATGACGGCTCTCATCAGCCTTTCCAGATTCCCGATTTCTTCATCATTGGCAACCGGTCGGCGATAGAGCCAGACAATTTCCAGAGCTCCGGCATCCTCGGTCAACTCACACGCTATGTCAAAGCGGGATGTGCCGGTGCGGCGGGATGTGCCGGTGCGGATCGTCCGCAGGCGCGTCGAAATCCCCGGAAGTTCGATATCGGGCACCGGATGGTTTTGGAAAGCAAATCGCACGTCAAAGACGGGGTGGGCCGATCCGTCGTTTGGTCCTGCGACCACCTTGGCCAATTCTGCAAATGGCATGGCGTGGGCAAAATCCTCGATCTGGGCGGCGTGGTTTGATTGGAGCGTCTGGAGAAAAGATTGCCCGGGTAGAAGCCGGACTCTGAGCGGCACGACTCCTGCGAAATACCCCATGGTGTCGCGGGTCTGCGGCTTTGCGCGATTCGCGTGCGGCACGCCAAGAACTACATCGTCCGCCGCTTTCCAAAAAAACAATGCCATTTGGAATGCGGTAAGGAGGACGCTGAAAAGTGTGACTTCCGCGTGTTTGGCCAACGCCCGCGCTGCATCGACACAAGGCACAGGCAACGACGTGACCCATTTCTGCAGCGGTTCCATGGGCGCTCCCGCCGGCCCGTTTTGGAAAAGGTGGCGCGATCCCGCCAGCCGAGCGCGCCAATACACTGCCTCCCGTTCGATATCGGGCGGTTGCCAGCGCGCCTTTTCCGCAGCGGCCCACGCGGAATACGTCATCGCCGGCGCAGGAAGCCCAGATTTGATTCCCCGGATGTGGCCGTACGCGCGGCCGGATTGTTTGAGTCCGAGGATGTAGGCCGTGGTGAAATCACTGACGAACACACCCAGCGTCCAGCCATCCGCAATGGCATGATGAAACACGAGCGCGAGGATGTGATGATCGGTCGCCATGCGAAGCATCGCGACGCGGTAAAGTGGGCCCCGCACCATGTCAAAAGGTTCAGAGAACACGGCAGCCATCACCGCTGCGGAGTTTTCCGCCGACCCCACGTCCCGGCAACGAATGATCGCCTCGGATTTCGCAAGAACGACTTGCGCGACGTTCCCGCCGCCCGAGAGAAACGACGTGCGCAGGGCCTCCTGCCGATCCACCACAGCGAGCAGCGCCTCTTGGCAAAGATCGAACGGAAACACGCCACGGATTTCGATGGTGGCGCAAATGTGGTTTGCCGGGTCACCGGGCGGCACGGGCGAATTTTCCCACAACTCCCGCTGCGGCAGCGCGAGGGGAAGCAATCGCGCCTCTCCGCTCGCCAGCAAGCTCTTCAACCGCAGCCGGGGGTCGCTTTTTGGATCCGGAGCATTCATAGAAAAAAGCTCCGAAAAAACCGCCGAGCGAGGTCAGACATCGGTAACAGGATGGCTGCCGGTGATTTTTCCGATCCTTTTTCGCCCCACGCCGCGACATTGGCGACCTCGATAGGTTTGTTCAGATAGTCGTTCATCCCAGCATCCATGAAGCGCTGCTGATCGATTTGCAAGATGTGTGCGGTGAGCGCCGCGAGAATTCCGCAGCTGGTATCATTAACGGAGAACGTGAATACCGAAGGACGATCGGGCGGTTCGCTGATACTAATAGTGATCCGCCCATTTTTGGTAAACTTTACCGCGTTGCCGACCAGGTTGAGGAGAATCCGTCTGAGCCGTACGGCAGCAACCACCTCGCTCTCCATTTGAGGACGATCCTCAGGATGCACCGCTTGCGACCACGCCGCATGGGACGCAATTTCACCCTGTCGCGTAAGTACGCAGCTTCAGAACGTAATGCCGACCCGGAGTCCGGTCACAACCGCTGTGGGTAGCTCAGAGGATCCGCCGGGGTTGATAATCACTTGAACGTCTGGCTGAACTGACAGCCACGGCGTGAGATTCGCCTGATAGGTCAGCTCGAGTGCCATTTCCGCGCTGATCCCGGTGGTGCCGGCTGCGAGCAATTGCGCGCCCGCCACGCTGCCCACTGGTGCGAACGCGAATGCCAGCCCTGCGACATCAGCATCCCGCCCGGGCACGGGGCCCGTGTAGCTCACTCCCGTGTCGAAGTAAAAACTCAAAAAATTCCGGTCATACGGTTGAAAGGCAATCCTTCCGAACCACCCGAGACCCTGATCAGATTTTCCGTCCGGCGTCGTGGCCTGCACGGACTTCGAGCCTGTTTTCGATTCGGGCTGAGCTGTCACCCCGGTCGCCTCGCGGAAGATCATTTGGTCGAGAATTCCGTAAAACCCAAAGTTCCCCGACTGCGTGCTCGTTGCGAGCACATCGGCCAACTCGCCGGTCTGCGCCCAAAACCCGAGCTTCCCCTGCCCCGGCAGACCGGTCTCGGCGTCCGCATGATTCCAGCGAACTTGGGCTTCATTTAAAAACAAGAAGCCATTTTCCCCATCCAGTCGCCAGCGAAACCCGTCACGATTGACGTCCTCATCGTACACATTTCCTTGAAAAATCGCCGACTGAAGTGTCAGCCAGTCTTTCGGATGGACTGCGAGGCGTGCGCCCAAGGTTCCCATCGGGTAGCCAGGCCCGCCCGCCGGCAGGTTCGATGACATAAAAGCAGGCCACCCGAATGTCCCATTGACGAACAATGCGGCATAATCCGAAATTACAAACTCGGAATCCGCTGTGAGTTGCCCGATGCGAAACGACACCCGCTCGTCCCATAGCGTCTGCTGAAACCAAAGCTGCGACATCCGAAGGGTCGGGAATGCTGCGATGTTCGAAATCGTTAGGTAGTTTCCAACCAACTCTGCGCTGGCATCCTTGCCGGAGCTCCACGACCACGTCGTGCTCGCGGACGCACCACTCCACCCAGCGAATTTTTCCAAATCGAGCTCAAGCCCAAAGGCTAAAAGTCCGGTATAAACGGCTCCTGTTTTCATCCCGCCCGTCGTATTGCCCCACACTTCGGCGGTGAAATCCGCGAACAAATGAACCCCGCGATCTTCCAGAGCCGGTCGCACGCCGTCCCACTCGCCGGTCATTCCGGACGATGCAAGCCAAAGACCAGTGCCGTCCCAAATATCAAAATCCTGAGCTTGCCCGGCATGCGGCAACCCCAGCACCAGCGCAAGACACCCGGACGCCAACCATGAATTTTTCACGGTGGGGAGGATTACAACCGGCTCGATGCCAAGTCAAACCGCATGACTGGCCGATTCCTAACTTGAGATCGCTGGTCGCCAATTTCCATCTGATACCGCTGAAGCAGAAAAATCCGCATGTTCTTGAAGCGCGCTACTCAGGATTTTCAAATACGTTCGCTTCGGAATTTCGATCGAGCCGAATTTTTCCAAATGCGGAGTTGTCCATTGGATATCGAGCAGTCGAAACCCACCCGCGACAAGCACGCGGTGCAGCGCCACCAACGCAACTTTGGACGCACCCGTCACACGGTGAAACATCGACTCGCCAAAAAATGCCGCCCCGAGTCGCACTCCATAAAGCCCGCCGGCTAACATCCCATCCCGCCAGACCTCGACCGAGTGCGCGACCCCACGGCGGTGCAATTCGAGGTAAATCGCGATGATCTCATCATCAATCCACGTCTCAGGGCGATCGGCGCAGGCCCGCATCACCGGCTCAAACGCAGAGTCCACGCGAATCTCCCACGCCGGATCAATCAAGGTTTTCCGGGCACCGCGAGGAATCCTGAAGCCATCCAGAGGAATCACCCCGCGAGGATCCGGAGAAAACCAACGGATATTCCTGGGTCCCACCGCCATCGGGAAAAAACCCCGGGCATAGGCATCGATCAACAATTCCAACGATATCTGAGTTGCCATGCGTGGAAAATTTTCTATTCTTGCGCGGTGAAAACGGCCCTCATCCTGTGTTACCTCTGCGTGGGCATCCTTCTCGGCGGATGCACGGTTGCTGAAACGTCCACGGACGACGTCGGACGTCAGCTTCAACAAGGGCTCCAAGGAGGCGGTCAGCTCGTCCCGAACGACCCGACCTCGGATTCCTTCGGCTCGGAATATAACTAAACGCGCTGTCAGCCACAGCCAACCTCTATCATCATTTCATGTCCGACGCATCACCGATCGCGTCCAAGGTCGTCATTCTCGACTTCGGATCCCAATACACGCAAGTCATCGCCCGCCGGGTGCGCGAGTGCCACGTATTTTCAGAAATCCTGCCCTACAGCACGACGGCCGCAGAAATCAAAGCCACTGGCGCTCAGGGGATCATCCTGTCCGGCGGCCCCGCCAGCGTGTATGCAAAAGGTGCGCCGCGCGTGGACAAAAAGATCTTTTCGCTGGGCATCCCGGTGCTTGGCATCTGCTACGGCATGCAAATCATCGCCCAAGCCTTGGGCGGGAAAGTCGAACGCTCCGACCACCGGGAATACGGCCCCGGAAAACTCCGCGCAGACCGCGCATGCCCGTTGTTTTCTAAACTCCCGGCCACCCTCGAAGTCTGGAACAGCCATGGCGACCGACTCACTGCACTGCCTACCGGGTTTGCTCCGATGGGAACCACCGAAAACTCGCCGCACGCGGTCATCGGCGATCCGGACCGACAGATTTACGGACTCCAATTCCACCCGGAAGTCCACCACACGCCACGCGGCAAGGAGATCATCGCGAACTTTGTTCATCGGATTTGCGGCTGCGCGTCCGACTGGACGATGGGGTCATTTATCGAGCGCACATGCGCCGACATCAAGGCCCAGGTCGGCGGGGGTCGCGTGATTCTCGGGCTGAGCGGCGGGGTGGATTCCTCCGTCGCGGCAGCACTCCTGCACCAGGCGATCGGCGACCAACTCACATGCATCTTCGTCGATAATGGTCTGATTCGCTCCGGCGAGTCCGCAGCAGTCAAAAAGCTGTTCGGTGACCATTTCAAAATCCAACTCAAAGTCGTCGACGCATCCGAACGCTTTCTAAAAAAACTCGCAGGCGTCACCGACCCCGAACGGAAGCGGAAAATCATCGGCAATGAATTCATCAAAGTCTTCGAACAAGCGGCTGCAGACCTGAAGAAGTCGATCAAAGGAAACCACGGCTACAAATTTCTAGCTCAGGGCACGCTCTATCCGGATGTCATCGAAAGCGTATCCATCTCCGGTAACCCGGCGGCGTTGATCAAAAGCCACCACAACGTGGGCGGATTGCCAGAACGTATGAAGTTCGAGCTCGTCGAACCGCTCCGCCAACTTTTCAAAGACGAGGTTCGCGAAGTGGGCACGGAACTCGGACTGCCACTAAACATCACTGGCCGCCAGCCATTTCCCGGCCCCGGACTCGCTGTCCGGATCCTCGGCGAAATCACCGCCGAGCGTCTCCGGATCGTGCGCGAAGCCGACCGCATCGTGATCGAGGAAATGAAATCCTCCGAATGGTACTACAAAGTCTGGCAATCATTTGCCGTTCTGCTCCCCGTGCGCTCCGTCGGGGTCATGGGTGATGAACGCACCTACGACTACACGATCGCGCTCCGCATTGTTGAAAGTCAGGACGGAATGACCGCCAACTGGGTCCGCCTCCCGTATGAAATCCTAGCGAAGATATCCGCGCGCGTTATCAACGAGGTGAAAGGTGTGAACCGCGTGGTTTACGATATTTCGACAAAACCTCCCGCAACCATCGAGTGGGAGTAAGCGCCGGGCAGTGCACGCGCAAATCGCGCCGTATCCTGCTCGCTACTCCGCACCCTGCGATTCACGGATTCGCGAAACCAGCTTCGCACAAAGTGCCTCAGCCGGCTCCCGCGTCGGAAAGTCACTGACCTCGCCGCCCACGGACGACGCGGAATCGACAAGGATCACCGACCAGATAATGGTCGATGTCATCCCGAGATACCCGCCGAAGCGTGGAATTCGCTTGCGCACCTCCACGGCGTCAAACACATGCGGCAACATGATCGGGAATTTCCCCACCGCCATCCAGCCGCGGCGTAACCCAACCCGGTCTCCACGGCGCTGAATCTCGACCACCCGGATGAATCCCATCATTACTGCTCCCATGCCGGCCAAAATCACACCCAATGCGAATGTTGCGTGCCGGGCGTGTTTTTCGCGATCGGAGTTCGCAGGTTCGGAAAAATGCAAGCCGATGAAAACCAATCCGATCAGTATGGCCACACCGCCACTCATGTGGTTGGCGCGCTTGCAAAGAACCATCACTGGCGGCACGGAGTTTGGATCGCTGGGGGTCATTCCAGTTGGACTTAGCCGAAATGCACAAAAAGGGGAAGCCCAAGTGGGCTCTGGTAAATTGCAGGCCATTTGATACAGTCCTCAGCTTTCGTATGCAGACAATAGTAATTGGACACAAAAACCCCGACATGGACTCGATTGTTTCCGCGTTGGCCTACGCAGAGTTGAAGCGGCAAACAGGGACACCGAGCGCTATCGCCGGGCGGTGCGGAGCAACCAATGAACGGATTGATTTTGTTCTGCGGAAGTTCGGATTCGAAGCTCCCGCGTTTTTCAACGACGTTCGTCCACGCGTCGGGGACGTCATGGATCGCGAGGTGACGTTCGCGCGGCTAGACTCTCCGGTGTACGAGGCGATGCTACAGATTGGTGAAAAAAAGTTCCGTGGACTTCCCGTGGTGGACGATTCGAACCGTTGCGTCGGCATGATTTCCGGATTTAAGATCAGTCAGTATTTGTTTCCCGAATTGCACGACATCGGCTCGGCCCGAGAAGTGGAGGCGTCACTTTCGCACATCTGCAAGACGATCCACGGTCACGTTGTAAGCGGCTCATTGGAGTCCAACGAATCCTCGTATGTTCTGCGCGTTGCAGCGATGCACAGCGGCACGTTTCGCGATAAAGTCGCAAGCCTCGACCTCCAGCGCACGATCATGATCGTTGGAGACCGGTTCGACATCCAGCGGATGAGCATCGAAGCCGGAGTCCGGGCGCTGGTGGTAACCGGACACCTGAAAGTCGGCGAAGACGTGCTCGCACTCGCAAAGCAGAAGAACAGCACAATCATCCGCGCGCCATACGACACCGCAACCACGCTCCTGCTGGCACGCAGCGCCGTCACCGCCGCGCGCATGTCCTACTCGGATTTCGAATCCATCTCGCCCGAAATCTCACTGCAGGAGGCCAAACACTCCGTCGCGCTGTCCTCACAGTTTGCCTTTCCAGTGGTCGGTGAAGACGGACGTTTGCTCGGGATTTTGTCTAAGAGCGATTTTCTCAAGCCCGTGCCGCGCGAGCTGATTTTGGTGGATCACAACGAGATTTCGCAGGCCGTCACCGGCGCGGATGAAGTTCCCATCGTTGAAATCCTCGACCACCACCGGCTCGGCAGCATCAGCACCGAAACGCCCATCCTTTTTCTAAACCGGCCGGTGGGCTCGACCAGCACACTCGTGGCCACATGTTACCAGCAGGCCGGATTGCCGATTCCGTCTGACTACGCTGGTATCCTTATGGCCGGGTTGATTTCGGACACGCTCAATCTCACGTCGCCGACCACGACAGATGTGGACCGTAACATCATGAATGTGTTGAGCGGAATTACCGGCATCGATCCTGCCACGCTGGCAAATGAGATTTTCTCGGTCGGCTCGCCGTTGCTCACGCTCACGGCAGACCAGGTCATCGTAGCCGACTGCAAAGCATACGAAGAGCGCGGGGCGACATTCAGCGTCGCCCAGATCGAAGAGCTAAGCTTCTCCCATTTTCCGGACAAAAAAGATGGTCTCGTCGCCGCTCTGGAAGCCTACCGTGCGAAGAACAACCTATTGTTCTCAGCTCTGCTCGTCACAGACATCAACACGCAAAATTCCGTCCTCATCGTGCGGGGCAGCGAGGCCTACACGAAAAAGATCGACTACCCGGAGATCGAGCCGCACCTGTGGCAAATGGACGGCGTGGTTTCGCGCAAAAAGCAACTTCTACCATATCTGTCCGGTGTGCTGGGACGCATGGCTTGACGCGCTGCGGCGATCGGACGCTTGCATTGTTACAAAATTGTCAAGTATGACAGCGTTGTGAAAAATTCCGGCGTCAGACACAATTTGCGTCATGGATGAACCAACCGCGCCAATCCTCGAAGCGGAGGGCATTCGAAAGAGCTTCGATGAAAATGAGATCCTCAAAGGAATCTCGCTCCGCGTGGAAAACGGAGACCTCGTGTCAATCATCGGCCCCTCCGGATGTGGGAAGTCCACGTTTCTCCGATGCCTGAATTTTTTGGAAATTCCGGACGCGGGACGTGTTTCCATTGCCGGAATAACTATTGATGTGGGAGGGGTGGACGATCCGTTTCCGCCGGACACCAAAGTGAAGGCACACGCCCTCCGCCAGCGGGTGGGCATGGTGTTTCAGGGGTTCAATTTGTTTCCGCACAAAACGATCTTGGAGAACGTGATGCTGGCACCCACCGTGGTCAACGGGACCTCGCGTGACGAAGCCCGCTCGGTCGGGCTTCGCACGCTCGAAAAAGTCGGGCTGTCCGCACTCAAAGACCGGTATCCGGGCACGCTCTCGGGTGGGCAGCAACAGCGGGCCGCCATCGCGCGCGCGCTCGCCATGAACCCGAAAGTCATGCTCTACGACGAACCAACCTCCGCGCTCGATCCGGAGTTGGTGGATGAAGTTCTCAAGGTGATGCGGGATTTGGATGCGGAAGGCATGACTCAGATTGTGGTGACTCATGAGATCCGGTTTGCGCGCGATGCTTCGGATTACATCGTTTTTATGGAGGGAGGACACATTGTCGAAATCTCGGATGAGGACGAGATTTTTGAAAACCCGAAGGACGAACGAACCCGTCGATTTCTGAGGAGGTTCATATGACTTTTTTACGCCGTCTTTTTCTTTTGCTCGTCGGGTTGGCGACTATCGCCAGCTCCCCGGCCGCAGATCCGGCCGACCTGCCCGTTCTGCGCTGGGCCGCAGACCCGGATAGCAATGCGCCATACACGTTTTACGGCCCGAACAACCAACTCACAGGATTCGAATACGAGATCATCCAAGCGCTCGCGAAGCAAATGGGGCGCCGTCCGGAGTTTGTGCAGAACGACTGGGATGGTCTGATTCCGGGCCTTTCGCGAGGGCTTTACGAAGTGGTCATCTGCGGCATCGAAATCACGCCGGACAAAGCGGGCGAAGTTTTGTTCAGCCGCCCGTATTACGTGACATTTGAGCAGCTCACCATGGCCAAGGGGGCACCCGCCATCACCTCACTCGAAGAACTCAAAGGCAAATCCATCGGCACTCTCGGCCAAACCGCAGCAATGGCGATGCTCGAAGCCACGCCAGGCATTGATGTTAGGACCTACGCCGAAGAAGTCAATGCCTACAACGATGTGGCGAATGGACGCGTTGCCGGCGTGCTCCTCGATTTTCCAATTGCAAAATACTACGCCGGCCCCAACCCGAATCTGGAGTTCACGGGCCCACCATTCGGCCAAGTCACATACGGCATCGCGTTAGCAAAAAACAACCAAGCCCTCCAAACGGAAATCAACACCGCGCTGGCGTCCATCATCGCGAGCGGCGAAATGCGAGACATCCTCTCCCGCTGGGGATTGTGGACCCCCACAATGGCCAAGGCTTTTAACCAGCCGGAGGCCGACTCCGTCCCGGACACCGAATACACGGCGTTCGTCGCATCCACGGCAGGCGGCGCAAGCCTGCTGACACGCCTGACCCGCTACGCAGGCTACTGGCCGCTGCTAACCCAAGCCGCGCTCCTGACGCTCGAGGTTTCAATCCTTGGAATGGTGCTCGCCGTAAGCCTCGGGTTTTCGCTGGCGATCATGCGGGTTTACGGTCCGTTTCCGCTCCGGATCCTCGCCACATTGTATATCGAAATCATCCGTGGCACGCCGCTGCTCATTCAGCTCCTGATCATTTTTTACGGACTTCCAAATATTGGCATCAAGCTCTCACCGTTCGTCGCGGGGGTGCTTGGGCTTGGTCTGAACTATGCCGCTTACGAGGCGGAAAACTACCGCGCCGGACTGCTCGCGATTCCAAAAGGCCAAATGGAGGCCGCACGGGCTCTGGGTTTGACCCATATTCAAGGATTGCGGCACGTCGTCATTCCACAATCATTCCGGTTGGTCCTGCCGCCGGTGACCAATGATTTTATCTCCCTGCTCAAAGATTCATCCTTGGTGTCGATGGTAACACTGGTCGATCTGACCGGAGCCTACAACCGGATCGCAACGCAGACGTTTGATTATTTTGGCACGGGGCTGCTTATTGCAGCGATTTACTTGCTCATCGGCCTTCCGTTTGTGCGCTTGGCACGATGGACCGAGGAGCGATTGGCCGTCGACGTGCGCAAGCCCGCAAACAAACCCGGCCTGTTCGGACGGCCGAAGGTGTAAGCAGGCTCGGGGCTGATACAATTCACAAAGGATCCCCGATCATGCGTGTTCTCAGCATTAACTCAGGTCGCCCGGAGCTCCTAAAATCCGGGAAAAGTTCCGAACCAACGGGCATCATCAAACGTCCGGTAACCGGGGAAATCCGAGTCACCAAAGATGGAATTCCGGGGGATGCAATTTGTAATCCGAAGTATCACGGTGGCCCGGATCAGGCGATTTACGTGTATGGGCAGCCGGATTATGATTGGTGGTCAGCGTCCCTTGGCCAAGAGCTGGAGCCCGGAACCTTCGGCGAAAACCTGACGATCTCTGAACTTGAAAGCGCCTCACTACATCTTGGAGACCGCTTCACGATTGGCGAAGCGATCTTAGAGGTCACCTCTCCACGCGTCCCATGTGCGACCCTCGCGAGTCGAATGAACGACTCCGGTTTTATCAAAAAGTTCCGTGCGGCAGAACGTCCCGGTGTTTATTGCAGAGTGATTTCCGAGGGGGTGATCCGGACAGGAGACCCAGTGGAGTATCAGCCATTTGCCGGGGATCGCGTAGGCATAATCGAAGTTTATTGCGATGAGTTTCAAAAAACCAACGACATCGACCGCATTCGCCGCCAACTGGCAGCACCGATCGCCATTCGGATGCGTATTACCAAAGAGAAGCAACTCGCGACAGGAAATCGAGAACTCTGAGTCGTATTTTCAAAAAAATGGAGCGCTCGCTGGCCGTTGAGCGTAACCTGTCTACCGTTATGCCATCACCCGCTCCACTTTCCAAGACTCTGGCCGCAACCGCAACCGCATCGGTGTGGCTCCTTGCCATGCTCGCCCTGAAAATTGCGATCCAACGCCTGATGCCGGCATCCGTTACTGAGGACTATCCGGATTCGAATTAATCGCTCTCCGCGTTAGGAAATCAAAGCATCGCCTGAGGTTCAGCCTGCTCGTCGAGCGCTGCTTGCATGATAGAGTTGAACCGTTCGCGCGTACCCTCGGGTGTTTCGCCAAAGGTCAACGGCAGGTAAACCAACATGATCATTAGAGGCGCGTCCCGCCGCCCATCCACCACAGGATCGAGCCGCGCAGCATTCCAATACCTTCTGCCGTCTCTGTTGTCCTTGTCTTCATTGGCAAATCTCCGGAAAACCGAGATGAACGCCTTCATTCGGATATCACCCTGTTCCACATCCCACTCCGTGACTTCCGCGGTCGCATCGTCGAACTTCATGACTCCGAGATCCCTGCTTCCAAGGATTTTCCATCCTGCACCTTGCAAACAAACGCCGGGGTTGTGCATCGCTTCGGTGCCGGAAACGGTCGACCGGTCATTCCACTTCAAGACCGAAGCCGCTGCAAAGGAGTAGCCATTGCTCCAACTCACGGTTTCGCCGAAGCTGCATTTGAGCATCTCCTTGGCGACTTGTGCGACTTCCTCCACCTTTGCGGTCGCGCCCTGCTGGTCGGCAAATTGCTTTAAGCGAGAGACGACATCACCGCCCTCCGCCGGCAGTTGGTTTCGAGGCAGCTTCGCTTCGTTCATGTTGTACCACCATGTGGTGGCCATCTCGGCCACGGCAAACCAGCCGATCACCACGGCTGCAACGATGAAAACCGGCAGGGCCTTACGGCGGGCTGGATTCGCGGGGTTCTGATCGGGATGGTCGGGTTTTGCGTTCATTTTGTTCAGTGGCTTATTGAGGGGATGCTTTAGCGATCGCCTCACGCTTGCGCTCGGCAGCTTTTCTTTCGCAACGCTCCAGGATCATTGAGATAACAAACAAACAAACGAGCACGCCGCCGAGAATCGTAAAGCCCGCAGTGTCATGCCATTCGTCCGTTGCCTCAATCCCATTGAAAGCGCCCTGCCAAGTGAGAAAGCTGGTTCGAACAACGTTGAGGAAAAAGGCGATACCCACGCCGATGGCGACAAGCAGCACCCGCGTAAATGCCTTTAGCCGGTAAAGCTCTCCGAGAAAGAGCGATGCCATCAGCGTTGACTGGAGCGAGCGAATGCCGCTGCAGGCCTCATCCACGCCGAGCACACCATTCGGGAGTTGAATGACATTTCCCATCGCGAGAGCAGGAACTCCGCAGAAGCTGACAAATTCGGCTGCCACTATCGCGTTGATGCGCATCATGCCTTGGACTAAAAAGCTCTCGACCGAACTCGGCCATGGGATCGATGTCGCTAAGAAAAGAATCGGGAACGCAAAGTGGAACAACCATTTCCATCCGCCGTAGAGGTAAAACACGCAGAACGTCAGAGCGATCGAAACTCCGGCCATGACCCACGAAATCATGCGCCAGTCGGTATTCGGCTCGCCGATCACACGAAGTGGGAACTGCGGCAGCGCGAACAGAAGCATTAAGAGCAATACCGGCCAGCGCACGGCGGGGGGCCGCAATACCGGGCGTGAGGCGTATCGCTCGAACAGAAGGTAAGCACTAAGGAAGGGCACTGACCAACCGTAATGGTATTGGGCATTGACGCTCCATTCGATGCTGAACCGCGACATGGCCGGCCACCAGATCAGCCCGACAAACGCAAAGACGATCCAGATCGGCAAGGCATCATTCGCCGGGCGTTCCGCGGGTGTTTCAAGCGTGGAGGTACTATTCATGGGAGGTGTGGTAGAGCTATGATGCTTAATTCGGACAATATGCTATTGAACCGGTGATTTGCGATCCTGTTTCAAATCCTGGACCAACTTTTGCAGTTCGGCTGGCGGTGGCTGACGCTCCGCCGTTTGCCGGCGGAGATCGTCCAAAATCCGCTGGGACTGCACAGGATCATATCGAAGATCGATTTCGCGCCGCATATCAAAAGCAATTTGTTCAGCGTCGCTCTGCCACCCCAGCCGCTCTTCGAAGATTTTTTTCAATTGATCTTCAGCCGACTCCTCGCCCATGGCGATACCTTTCCAAATCCGGCGAAACCCGAGTTCTTCGATAAACCGAAAATTGCCGGTATCCTCCGCACGCTGCAGAAAAGTCAAAGCTTCGTCATTGCGCCCCACAGCGGCAAGCACGGCACCCACGTAAATCGCGCGCTCCGGCGCCATGCGGTCGCTAATCGTCATTTTTTCAATCACAGTGATCGCCTCATCACTCCGGTTGACACCGAGCAATGCGAGCGCGTAGGAAGTCGCCACGCTTGGGTTTGCCGGATAGGTGGATTCGTACGCCCTGAGGGCGGTCTCGACGACCACATTCGGGTCTTCTTTGCGCAGGAGCACGCTACTGATTGCCCAGTCGCTGGAGACACCGATATCATACGGGTTCACGCGCATCATTCCGGTGAGCGCAGAGTGGTAGCCCGCAAGGTTGCCTGTTAAAACCTCGTGCTTCGCAAGCCTCCGCCAGATTTCGAGGTTTCCTGATGCGAGATTCGTAAGCGCCACGAGGGAGCGACCCAAAGCAAGCGGCCAGTTCCAGGCCTCCGCCATCAGACTGAATAACTGCAGTGCCCCGCCGTTACCTTGAGCGGCATAGAGCATCTGCTGCCAAGTCTGGTCAGCGGTTTTATCACCCGCCTCGCGTTCTGCAAATGCGCGCTCCGCAAGGGCGACGACCGCCGGTTTAACCTTAATCGGAAGCTTATCTTCGCGAAGCAGCGAAAAGGCGGTGTTCCAGTCCTTAGTCGACAAAGCAATCTGGAACCGGGTGAACTGCACATCGGGGTGATCGATTACGGACGCGGGCAATCGTTGCATCCAGTTGCTGACCGCATCAGTCTGGCCGCGCTCCAGCAAAAAGTTGACCACTTTCGGAAGCTGGTCCGGGTTCGCCTCGGCAAAATCTAAAAATCGGTCGAGTGCGATCTGAAGCGCAAAGCTCTTGGATGCGATCTCAAGGTTCAGGAGCGTCGCCATGTCATCATACGTTGGATTGGGCAAATCCGCCAAGCGACCGGCCAACCGGGCAGCGTCGTAGATGTCACCCTCCTGCATCGAGCGCGCGACAAGCTCACGATAGGACTGCGCAGACCATGGCCCTTTTGAATACGCGATTTGTTCGACTTGATCTTTTGCAGGGTAAGCGACGAGCGGATCACTCGAATACATCTGGCTCACAAGGAGTCGAAACTTCACCTCAACATTATCCGGCTCGATCAGACTCCATGCCTCGAACTGCTCGCCAGCGGCCTTGTAGTCCCGTTTCGAGAGCGCCAACTTTGCAGAGACCCTGCGAAAACTTATTCCCTCTTTCGCGCTTTCAGGCAGTTTGCCTAGGATTTCCGCCGTTTGAAATGTACGTCCTTGATCGAGCATGGACTCGGCCTGACGGATTTTGTGTTCCGGCACATCGGGCTCGAGCTCCGCCAGCGTATCCCAGATTTTTCCGATTTCGGGGGATTTGATTTTCTCCAAAAACACAGCCACACTTTTCCAAACAAATGGATCGGAGCTTCCAGAAAGAATTGCCTTTCGAAACGACAGTGATGCCGCGTTGTAATCCTCAGCTTCCACAAACTCATTCGCCATCTTCAAAGCCATCCGCGACTTGAAATGCCGATAGGCCGGAACCACGTATTGAAACCCTACTGCGGTGCAAATGAGGAGCACGACGAACGCCCAAAGCGCGATCCGGTTCCAAAAGCTCATCCACTGGTATCGCAGGAAGATCCGCCGCCAAATGGTGAGTTTCCCCAGCTGCTGCGGTGGCGGTGGAACATCTTGTCCGTCCGATTCCGGAGGGAGTGTTTGCAGTTCGTTACTCATGCGCCTCGCAAGAAATAGGTTTGATCAGCGGATTGCAAGCACTGTTCGACGGAGGTGGGGTGATCAAAAACGTCCGCAGATGGTGCAGCGCGGATGCGTTTGGCTGAGGCTCTAATCGGGTTGACGCACCCAGAAGTCGCTCAATCATGTCCGCCTCCATTCGGGACGTTTCGGTGTATTCGCTCATGGCGTCGGCCACCGGGCTGTGTCTTTCGTGAATTCTGAACGTCCCATCCCCTTCCAACCCTTCGATCGAGCAAACATAGCCTTCTTTCTCACGCTCGCGAATGAACCACTTTGCGCGTTGCCTGGGGTCTTGACCCCGGATTTTCGCCGCGTAGTGTTTTTCCCGCTCACGAAGGTAAAGATACATCAACTTCCCCGGAGCCGCCGGGCCATATAACTCGCGGGCGGCGCGCAGCATCCCGATCGCAAGATCATTGGACTGGGCCGAGAACACGTCGTGACCCTTCTCGGTCAGTCGATATAGGAGTTCGGGGCGACCAATCCGGACCGGGTGCCGCATCGCTTTGAGATACCCCTGTTTAGCGAGATCCGCGCATGGTTTCTTCACTCCCATGTAGCTCATGCCTAGCGCGCACGCCAAATCTCTCACGGTCATTCCATCGGTGCGCTTTAAGTGCCTCACAATGGCCGTCGGCACTGGCTTTAAAAGACCTCCGTTTGCAGCAATCACAGCGTTCGGAGGATAGCCCAAAGTTTACGGCTTGAGAATTGCAAATGTTCGGCGGTCAGCGCGATTGATGTGGAGCATCACTCCGTTTTTTCCCACGGCAGAGAGGCTCTTCACGAGATCATCCACTTTGCGGACGGGGCGGGACCCCACCGAGGTGATGACATCGCCGGGTTGGATTTGAGCCAATTCCGCGGCGCTGTCGGGCTCGACCCCCTCAACCAGAACGCCAGACTCGGGCCGCAATCGCAACGTCGCAGCTAGTTCCTCGTTGAGTTCCCGGACCTGAAGGCCTGCAACCGAGGCGGATTCTACACCCGTGCCCGCCTCGGGCAGCGGCGCTGCGGGGACCGGTGGCTGAACCGGTGCGGATGGAGTCGTGAGCGCCGCCCGAATGATGCCATCAGACCGCTCAGAGGTTGGGATTTTCACCGCCATGAGCCGACCATTCCGGGAAACGTCGAGTGATAAATCCTGCCCGACGCGTGTGTCCAAAATCAACCGTTGCAAGTCCCGCGACGTCGCTACTTCATTTCCGTCAACGCGCAGGATGACATCTCCGACGCGTAAGTTGCGACGGGTGGTTTCAGGTGAGCTTTGGTCAAATCCGCTCACAACGACCCCTTTTTCAAAATCCCCGAACGCCTGCGCGATCTCACCGGGAGATAGGCCGGGAAATGCGGCCTCCAACGATTTGGTTTCCTTCACACCGATAATCCCGATTCCAAGCCATGGGCGGATGAATCGGCCTTCGGCGATCATTTGGCTCGCGATTTTCGTCGCAAGGTTGATTGGGATCGCAAATCCTAGTCCCCGATTAATGCCATTGATGAGCGTGTTGACTCCGATCACGCGGCCATCCACATCAACGAGCGGACCGCCGCTGTTTCCCGGATTGATTGCAGCATCCGTCTGAATGTATTCCTCATAATCCGGGCTTGGGGTGATGTTATTGCGCCCTTTGGCGCCGATGATTCCGAAGGTGAAGGTATACCGAAGGTCAAATGGTGAGCCCAACGCAAAGGCAAACTCGCCGACCCGCGCAGCGTCACTGTCACCAATCTCTGCGGGGGTCAAATTGGCCGCCTCGATTTTTAATACGGCCAAGTCCGATGGTGCATCCGCGCCAACCAGCACTGCCGGCATCTGCCGTCCATCGTGCAGCGTCACAGTGATCGCACCCGCATCGGCATCCTCAAGAACATGATTGTTAGTAAGGATGTATCCATCGGGAGTCAGGATAAAGCCGGACCCTTGGTTCGGGTTGTCGCTCGAATCAGGGAACGGCATCGGACTGCCGCCCGGCGTCTGGAAAAAGTATTGCAGCATGCGTTGGGACGAGGCAGACCCCGCGGCGGGCGCTTTTTCGACCTCGATCACGACCACTGAGGGTGAGACTTTTTCATACACATCGCCAAACGCCTTGCTCAGGCTGCGCGCGAGTTCGCCACGTCCGCTTTCCGCGTGGCCATCGACAAATGAAAACATCAAAAGTGCAGCCAACGCACCGTGAAATGTTGGGAAAGAAATTTTCATGATTGAAACGTAATGAGTGGATTCGGGAATTCAAGTGGCAGAGGCAAAAATTATGCCAATGGCACAAAAAATGCATTGCCCGCACGATTATGGGGTGCATGCTCCTATGCGTCTGACAGATTTCAAGTGCGCGCCAGAGTCAAGCCATGTCTGAAAAAACCAAACCAAACAAAGTCGACTCACCGGGATTTCAGTTGAAGAAATCGATGGATTCGGAGCAATTGTCCGAATCGCCGGAGGTCATCGTCGAGGATGCCAGTGATCTTCCGCATTCCTATGGCGTGGACACGATATTTCTGATTGCGCAAGACCCGCACTGGCTTTTCACCTACTGGGACATCGATATTTCCAAGCATCCGGGCGGGCCTACATTTTTGAGATGCTGCTCTGCCGACGGCGTCATCGAGCAGGAGATCGAAGTCCCGTTTGAGACGAGAAATTGGTATATCCCGGTGAAGGGGTGCGGCACCGAGTATTTTGTCGCGATTGGCTATCACCGGAGCGGAACCTGGAACGAAATCGCACGCTCGGCATCGGTGCCCACACCACCCGAGGAACTGTCGCAAGACGACGGATTTGATTTTGCGACCGTGCCGCTTCACCTCAGTTTCCAACGACTCGCTGACAATTTACACTCGGTGCTGAAATCCGGGGAAAACCTCATGCACGCCGTTTCGCGGATGCAGAGATCCGGGGATTTTTCGGCGTTCGGCGGAGTTGTGCCGCCATTGATCACGCCGGAGCATAAATCCATGCTCGCCACCCTGCTCGGCACGGAATTGGTAGATCAACTGTCCGCCGGAACGCTGGATTCGTCAGAGCTTCACTCCCTCGTCCAGACGCGACTCGAGGAACTTCTGAGCTCAGGCGGCGCCAGCGAGGCGATCACATTGCTGGAGTCGTTGTCGTCATATAGCGGCGCCAGCGCATTTGCATCAGAAGCGGCATCACTCGGCGCGGGCACTGGGATTTCATCATGGAGCCCGGTGGAAATGGCGAGTTGGGCTGCGGGATGGATCACAAGCTGGACGCAAGCCGGCTCGAGTTGGGGCGTTGAGTCCGGCCCCGGATTCACTGGATCTTCGATGCTGTCCGGCGAGTCCACAAGCTGGTCAGCCGGTGCGCTCGCAAGCTGGCTCACCGCGGCCACATCCAGCGGAGGACAAGCCCCGATGTCCAGCGAGTCACTTTCCGCGCTCACGAGCTGGATGGCTGCAGTTCATTCGAGTTGGTCCGAGGCCGCCACGTCCAGTTGGGCAGGCGCAGGCACATCCAGTTGGCTCACGGAGTCAGGCTCCTCTGGCTGGAGCGGAAGTTCCGGCGAATCCTCGAGTTTTGCGCCGGCCGCAGAGCGTGGATTTTTCATGCACGTCAACGCGGAGGTCATTTTCTATGGCGGGACCGATCCGCGAGCCACGTTGACCATTGATGGTAAACCGGTCTCGCTTCAGGCCGACGGGACATTTCGCTACCACTGCATTTTCCCCAACGCGGACTATGAAATTCCGGTGATTGCAACATCACCCGATGGGATCGAAACACGCAGCGCGACCCTTCGCTTTCACCGCGATACGGGGAAAGTCGGCGTCGTAATGGATACTTTGCAACCTCCGTTTGCAGAACCTGCCGGGCGAATTGGCTAGGAAATTTCACCTCGCAGAGTTCGCGGACCGCCCATTGGGTGAATCCGGTGACTGATCCGAAATGGCGGCTAAACCCAAGCGGGATCTGCTCGCAGAGTCCTATTTCACTTACCTCGAGGGTGAACGCAATGCATCGCCAAAGACGATTACCAACTACCAACGCGCCCTGCAGCAATTCGGCGCATTCCGCCCAAGCGTCACGTGGCGAGATGCAAGCCCCGATGATTTTCGCGCCTTCCTGCTAGAACTGCTGAAACACGAAAAATCGCGCGCAACCATCCGCCTGACGTTTTCGGCTCTCCGGAGTTTTTATCGGTTTTTAATGGAGCGAAAAAACCTCTCTTCAAATCCGCTGAAGCAGGTGGTAATGCCAAAGGCCGAAAAATCTCTGCCCGAATTCCTCACGGTGGCGCAGATCCTGGAGCTCTTGGAAGCCCCGAGCAAGATGCCCACCTCGAAGCAGGCACCCAAGTGGATGCCACTCAGGGACACGGCAATCTTCGAGCTGTTTTATTCCACGGGGATTCGGATTTCCGAGCTGGCAAGTTTGAACGTCAAAGACATCGACCCTTACTCCGAGACTCTGCGCGTGATTGGCAAAGGGTCCAAAGAGCGAGTCTGCCCGGTCGGAGGCCCCGCGCTCCACGCGGTGTCGGTTTACCGTCATGCCGCCAATGTCCTGACCGGACCATTGTTCATCAACAAGTCCCGCCGCAGGCTGTCCACTCACGCCATCGAAGCGCAGATGAAAAAGTATCTCCGGTTTGCGGGCCTGCCGGCAACTATCACTCCGCACAAGTTACGACACAGCTTCGCCACCCATTTGCTCGACAATGGGGCAGACCTCCGAAGCCTGCAAACACTACTCGGACACGCCAATCTCTCGACCACCCAGGTCTATACGCACGTGTCCACGGAACGCCTCAAGTCCGCTTACAATGCGGCTCATCCGCGCGCATGATCCCGCCGACACGCTCTGCATCCGACGCAACACGCCGTATGCGCTTGGTCGCCACCTCGGCGCTCGTCCTTGTTTTTTGTGGAATGATTGGATTCCGCGTGATCGAACCATGGCATCCGCTCATCGGGTATCTGCGGGCATTTTGTGAAGCCGCCACGGTGGGTGCGCTGGCGGATTGGTTTGCCGTGGTCGCGCTATTCCGCCACCCGATGGGCATTCCGATTCCACACACTGCCATCCTGCCCAATAACCGGATGCGCGTTGCCGAGTCGCTTGCCGACTTCATCGACAAAAACTTTCTGGATGAAAAAAGCATCACCGCGCACTTGCGACGACTCGACTTTGCCGCTCTGGCCGCGACTGCGCTGGCGCAGCACCGCGCAAACATGATTGCATTGGCAACAACATCTGCCGAACGCTGGTTGGTGTCGGAAAGATCGGACGCAGCACCGCCGTGGATCGCCGCACAGTGCACAACCTTGATCTCCAAAATCGACCTTTCCTCGCTCGCTGGAAGTGCATTGGAGTCGTTCTTTTCGGGGGCTCGTGGCAATGCGATTTACCGGATGTTTTTGAAATCCGCGGATGGTGTCATCGCGGAAAACCGCGCTTATATTCAGGAAAAGATCCGTGATGAACTTCCCTTACCTGGCGAGTTGATCCGTGGACTTCCCGGCGGACAGCATCTTGGGCCGGTGGTTGATCAGCTGCGGGATCAAATCGCCGCGTCACTCACCGAGAAGACACTCGAAAAAGTGCGGCAATTGCTTGCGGAGGCTGCAGCAAGCGAAACGCATCCGATCCGGCAACTGCTCAACTCAAAAGTGTCCGACCTGGTTTCGGAAATGCGATCGTCCGCAGAAATGAAAGCGCGAATCGAATCGTTCCAACGCGAACTGCATTCCAGCGCCGACATGGAAACCCCGGCAATCCATATTTGGGAATCAATCCGCTCGGCGCTCCTGGAGGACTTGCGAAACGCGAACGACTCTGAGTTCCGGAGAATCATCGCCATTGGTATCGACGCCGTGGCGGAGGGGTTGAGAGAAAACGAGGACCTTAAAACGACGCTCAATGCGCTGATCACCGGCCAAATTTCTGCGAATATTCCTGCGCTGCGTGTGAAGCTACGTGAGCATATTCACTCCACCATCCTCCAATGGAATGCCGAAGACATGAGCGAAAAGCTCGAAGCGACGGTGGGTCGAGACCTGCAGTTCATTCGATTGAACGGAACGATCATCGGCGGCCTGATCGGCGTCGTTATTCACGCGGGGTTTGTGATCGCGGGGATTTGATCGGCAATCTCATCGCCACCCATGACTTCCCGCTTGCGGGAACGCAGATATCACACGATCTTCACGGAGTATGACAATTAATCCGTTTCACTGTTTAAGCCGGATCGCTGTTGCTGCGGTGGTTGCATTGACACCGCTTGTTGTAAGCGCGCAGGACGCTGAAGAAATCCCGGTGATTTCCTCGATCGAAACCGACCGGATTCTCGAACACGCCGGACAGACTGTCACAGTCACCGGACGTGTCGCACGAGTCGGCAAGTCGCCGGAGGGAGCAATTACCTTTTTGAACTTCTCCACCGAGCGTGGGGGATTTGTCGTGGTGGTTTTTGAGGCGGATTACGGTGCATTTCCAGATGGTCTTGAGGTGTATATGAACAAGGAAGTGCAGGTGACTGGCGTGGTGAAACCGTTTAAAGGAACCACACCACAAATCCCCGTTGCGTCTCCGGATCAGATCAAAGTGGTCGAGCTGGTCGCTACGCCATAAGTCGCTAATTCATCGCAGACGATGAAATGGATTGCCTGAAAAATCGTGAACTTATGATACTCCAACAACGAGATGCCATCGTCCGGCTTTTGCAGGACAACGACCCGGACACGGTGCGCCTCGTCAAGGAGCAACTGATCCAAGCCGGGGACGATGCCGTCGCCGACCTCCGAGATTTATCCCTATGCACCGAGAAATCGGTCGCATCTCATGTTCGGGAAGTGTTGTCGATCATCGAAGGTCGCGAAGCCGAAGACGCCTTCGGCCTGCTCTGTCACTTTTTCGGAGATCATTCGTGCTTGGAACGCGCGAACTGGATGCTGGCTCAGGCGTTGATGCCGGGGATCGACATGTCACCGCTCGAACTGCGCGTGAATTCGTGGGGCCGACAATTTTTGCTGCAAAGCTCAAGCGCAGTGTCGAGTCGCGAGCGCGTGTTGCTTTTATCGAAATTCATGGCCGAAGAGCTGAACTTCCGGGGCAATACCGATGATTACTACAACGAAAGAAACTGCCTGCTTCCATATGTGATCGAAACGCGCATGGGGATCCCGATCACGTTGACATTGCTTTACATGATGGTCGCCTCACGAGCCGGCATGTGCGTCGCGGGCGTGAATCTTCCGGGGCACTTCATCGCCCGACACGGCGAGCTTTTCTTCGACCCCTTCCACCGCGGCCGCATCCTCTCAAAGTCGGATTGCGAAGCCATTCTGGAAAAACAAAGCCTGTCGCTGCAACCGTGTCATCTGGCCGACGCAGGCCCTCGACAGGTCCTGATCCGGACGCTGGCCAATCTCCTGTATGTTTACGATCTGCGTCAGGAGCATGAGAAGCACGCCCGAGTAAACCGGTGGATCAAGGCGCTGACAGCCGACTGCTGCGCGTAATTCCCCATCTCTAACGGGAACCCCGGTCGTATTTATCTGCTGTGAGAGTCGAAATCATAAATACTGGCACTGAGCTGCTGCTCGGTAACGTCGTTAACACACATCCCGTCCTTTTTGGGAAAGAGCTTTGTCCGCTTGGCCTGCGCGTTAGCCGCCAAGTGACCGTGCCTGACGGAGCCAGCATTCGAGATGCACTAATTGAATCAATCGGACGGTGCGACGTGTTGCTGGTTACCGGTGGCCTCGGTCCAACGACCGACGACATGACGCGCGAAATCACCGCTGAACTCCTCGGTTTGGCCCTCGTCGAAGATCAAACGGTCCTGCAATCGATCAAAGACCTGTGCGCCCGACGCGGGTTTACATTTCAGCCACGCATGGGGCGGCAGACTATGGTGCCGGAGGGTGCCACGGTATTGCCCAACCATTTCGGAACAGCACCAGGATTATACTTTCCACCGCAAGACACTCCCTGTGTTCGCACGCCACATATCTTTTTACTGCCTGGTCCGCCCAGGGAGCTGAATCCGATGTTCGAGTCGTCGGTGATGCCGATTTTGCGCGATGCAGCGGGTACCCCGCCCGATCTCATCTGCCGGAGTTATTGCTGCGTCGGCATGGGCGAATCTCTGGTGGAAGAAAAGATTGGTCTCCGCTTGAGCCAATTACCGGAGCTGGAGGTGGGATATTGCGCCCGTCCCAATGAGGTGGACTTCCGGGTTATTGGAAAGTCATCGCTGCTCGATTCGCTAGACGCAGAAATCCGCGCAGCCCTCGGAGAGTCATTGATAAGCACAGACAGCGGCTCGTTGGAACACACGGTGGTTTCTATGTTACGGGAAAAGAAGCGGACGCTGGTGACTGCTGAATCCTGCACCGGTGGTCTGCTCGCCCATCGGATCACCAACGTGCCCGGTGCATCCGAGGTGTTCCTCCAAGGAATGGTCACCTATGCCAACTCCGCAAAAGTAGCACTCCTCGGAATTCCTCCTGAGTTGCTGGAGTCGGTTGGCGCCGTCAGCGGCGAGGTGGCCGGAATGATGGCCGAGAATGCCCGTGCTGCCGCGAATGCTTCCTACGGCCTTGCAACTACGGGCATTGCGGGGCCCGGCGGAGGCAGCGACGAGAAGCCCGTTGGCACGGTTTTTCTTGCGCTCGCGAAATCCGGACATTCACCCATCGTCTGGCGTGAGTGTTTTCCGACGGATCGGGAAACATTTAAACAGGTCGCAACTCAAGCGGTATTGAACCGGCTCCGAATCGATTTGCTGCACTAAAGCGTGATCAACGTCGCCGGACGCCACCGTCAGCGCTCATCCTCAGGCTTGGCTGCTTTCGCAGCGGCTTCCAATCTTTTGACACGATCGTAGAGCTTCGGTAGACGGCTGATTTGCGCGCAGTTTTCACGGTATTCTTTGATTGGGCGGGCCGGGCCGCCACCAACGATTTCACCCTCGGCCACCGAGCGGTTCACTCCGCTCTGTGCGGCGACGACCACACGATCTCCTACTTCCAGATGGCCGACAATTCCGGCTTGCCCGGCTAGGGTCACAAAGCTGCCTACCCGCGTGCTGCCTGAAACTCCGACTTGGGCACAGAGGATTCCGCCGCGGCCGATGCGAACGTTGTGCGCGATTTGGACAAGGTTATCGATTTTTGTGCCGACTTGAACCCATGTTCTTCCAAAGCGGGCCCGATCGATCGTGCTGTTGGCACCGACTTCCACGTCGTCGTCGAGTTGCACAATTCCAGTTTGCGGGATTTTTACGTGCTGACCGTTTTTGAATTCGTAGCCAAACCCCTCGGATCCGATCACCGCACCAGGCAGGAGGATCACCCGGTTTCCGAGCACACAACGCTCCATCACGACCGAGCGCGGATGGAGAAAGCAATCCTCCCCGATGACCACATCATGCCCGACATACGACAACGGAGCGATCACTGATCTTGGCCCCACCCGGGCGCCGGCTTCAATCACAGCTCCCGCGCCTACCGAGACATACTCCGAGAGGTGTGCCAAGGGATGCACGATGGCCGAGGGATGAACTCCCGCGTGAGGAGTCACCGGGGCGGGAGCGAATTGTTCGAGCAATTTGGCAAATCCGGCAGCCGGATCGTCCACCCAGATCCGGGCAGCGAGGGTGGGTTCGGCAAAACCGTGCGGAACGAGTACTGCACTGGCTTCGGTGCTTCGCACAGCCGGCAGGTATTTTGGACTGCCGAAGAAGGCGATATCACCGGGGCCTGCTTCCTGGAGGGCCGCAGGGCCATGGATTTCGACAGACTCGTTTTCTGGAGCCACCCAACCTGACAGTAGGGTTGCAATTTCGCGTAGCGTGATTGTTTTCATTCGGGTTAAAAAATTCGAATCAGATCCCTTTCAAACCGCTGAGCAACAACTCCGCGTTGCTCGATGTGTGAATGAGATTTTGTTGGAGTGTTTCCATTGCCTCGACAGCCGGGATTTCGGAAAGCTGTCGGCGCAGCGCAACGATGCGGTCGTATTCATCGGGGTGATATAGCTTTTCTTCGCGGCGGGTGGCCGATTTGACGATGTGAATCGCGGGAAAAATCCGCGTCTCAGCGATGCCGCGATCCAGGTGGACCTCCATGTTTCCGGTTCCCTTGTATTCCTCGAAGATGAGGTCATCCATCCTGCTGTGAGTCTCTATCAATGCAGTCGCCAGAATCGTGAGGCTTCCGCCTTCCTCGACGTTGCGCGCCGCGCCAAAAAAGCGTTTGGGTTTCGCAAGGGCCTTGGCATCCACACCCCCGCTCATGGTGCGCGACCCCTTGGTCGGCTGGAGGTTATTGTAGCCGCGCGACATCCGGGTGATACTATCGACAAGGATCACGACGTCCTGCTTCAACTCGACCAGCCGCTTAGCGCGCTCCGACACCAACTCGGCGACTTGCACGTGGCGACTCGGCGGCTCATCAAACGTGCTGCTGAAAATCTCACAGTCCACCGTGCGACGGAAATCTGTGACTTCCTCCGGTCGCTCGTCAACAAGCAGCAGGATGAGGTGGACATCCGGTTGATTTTTCCGGATCGCGAGCGCAATTTCTTTCAGCAGCACTGTTTTGCCGGCGCGGGGAGGCGCGACAATCAGCCCGCGTTGCCCCATTCCAAGAGGCGCGATCAGATCCACCGCACGGGCACTGATGAGCTCCGAGCTGTACGTTTCGAGAATGATCCGACGATTCGGAAACAGCGGCGTCAGCTTTTCAAAATCCACCGGAGTCACCCATTCTGCGGCGGGGCAACCTTCGATGGATTCGATCCGGTCGACCACCAAGCCGTGTTCCTTTTGCTGGGGCAGCCGGAGGGTGCATTGCAGCTTCAATCCGGCTTGCAACTTGAACTGGCGAATCAATGGAGCGGGGACCGTCGCATCCTCCGGCCCCGGTTTGAAATCAAAACTCGGCCAGCGCAGCATTCCGCGTTGACCGTCCATCTCCAGCACACCCACGGCCGTCAGGATGTCCTTTTTCCCGAGATGATACTTTGCTTGATCAAGCACGAGGTGGTGCAAACTACCCTCCGGGCGGAGTCGCATCCCAAGATCCCGGGCCCTCTCGAGCAGGCCATTGCGACCCATGAGCTGTAACTGATTCAGGGAAACCGCGAGCACCTCATTCGGCGTCGAGGCTCCCTTGCCCGCATCGATGGATGATTCAATCGGCTCAGTCATACCAAGTATCAAAAATTGTGGCCAATGCCGAACTGACAGCGTGCGCATACCGCGCTTTACGGCGACCTAAAACGGCAGTTACACAAACTTTAGGGCATTCCATCAGACGGACGTTTTAAGAAGAATTGCGGAAAGATAGTCCGCTTGACGTTTGAATGTGGCGAGGTCTGAGTCGTTCCATAACACCCGACTCGCACGCTTTACCTTATCGCTGAGATTCATCTGTGAGGCGAGGATTTTCCGCGCGATCAGTTCGGATAAACCCCGCACTTTTGTGAGACGATCGATCTGAGTTGCCGGCGACGCTCCCACCACGACCACCTCGTCAAAAAACTCCGCTGCATTTACTTCGTAAAGCAACGGGATCTCCACTAGCAGGCCAACTTTTCCCATGCGGCACTGGTTCACTTTTGCGGTCCACTCGGTGCGGACAGATGGGTGAACAATCGCATTCAACCGCTCTCTCACGCTCGGATCTGAAAATGCGGCATTCCGCAACCACTCGCGGTCCAACTTACCATCCGCTCTATAAGCTCGCGGCGAAATCTTCGCTTTGACGGCCACGCGGATAGCCGGGTCTTCTTCGAGCAGCTGTTTTGCCGTTCGATCCGTATCCACATGCTCAACGGACAACTGATCAGCTAGGATAGATGCCGCAGTGCTCTTGCCACAGGCCACTCCCCCGGTGATCCCAATGATCCGTTCGGTCACGTTGTTTTTCATGCGCCAAAAATGAGCAGAGATTCCCAGCGGGCTCCAGAGGGACAAAACACTAATGGATGCTCGTTGAGCAGATTGGTTCTACGCAGAGTCAGAGCGGAGCCCTCGTCCGCATAACTCCGGTCTCCCAATGCAACCAGCACTCACCATTGGCAGAGTTGAGAAGTCTCCCTACTTACCAGCACCCACAGATTTCACCTGAATCACTGGCCGGGGCAGATCATCCGGCAGGCCAAGCGGCTCCACGATTTCCTCTTCTTCTGTGTCTGAGCGAACAGGTTTCCCTCCAGCGTCCATCATGCGCGCTGTGACGAAAATGATGAGGTTCTTTTTCAACTTCTGATCCACTTCACTCCGGAACAGCCTGCCTACGAGTGGGACATCCCCCAAAACAGGCACTTTGTCTTCGACTTTCTGCACATCCTCACGAATGAGTCCGCCGAGTGCCACTGTCGATCCGTCCCAGATCGTGACCTTTGTGTTTACTTTCCGAACGGTGAAAATCGGTTGGTTAATTACGTTTGGCGTGAGATCGAATGTTTCGATTCCAGTCACTAAGCCCGTTCCGCCAACGCCAGTTGTTACAGGCCGAATTCCTTTGATCGGTGTTCCGTAGTTAACGAATCCGTCGAAGTCCACCACTTCAGGTGTGATTTCAAGATCGATGGTGTATCCGTCCGGACCCACCGTCGGTAGCACATCGAGAGTTACACCCGTATTGCGGGTTGCAAATCCTGTCGGAGTCGTCGGGGTAATGATTCCGTTCGGGAACGTGAAACCGGACTGAGCTGAAATAACACTGCTCCCCTGGTTATTGGTGTCAGGTGCCTCCACGTCTTGAGGAATCTGCGGCGGATCAAAGTCGGTTGGGTAGATAAACTCCCTAACGATACTGACCACGGCCTTCAATCCGCTCTTGGTTGTCACCTTCGGAGCAGACATCAAATCAATTCCCTTTTTCTGATCGAGCGCACGGATGACAAGCTGGAACTGAGGGTTTGAGTAGATGCCCGAGAGAGCAAAAATCCCAGGGGATGCAATGCTTGCGCCCTGTGCGAGCCCTGCCAAAAGTGCATCCACGCTATTCGCGGAAATAGCGCTACCGGACGCACTTCCAACGCCGGATCGCAATCCGCTCGTGACTGGGAATTGACCGATCGTTTGTCCACCAGGAGAACTAAATGGATAAGCTGCAGTATTTCCAAGCAGGGTATCGCCACCCGCGAGGTAGGCGCCGGACGAGCCGATTTGCATTGGTCCGAGCAACCAGTCAAACCCAAGTTCCTTCAGGTTGTTCTGATTGATTTCAACAAACTTCGATTCGATTTCGACCTGTGTCGGAGCGGCACCGACTGAGGAATCAACCAGCACGTCAATGAGGTCGATGTTATCCTGCGTATTGCGAACGACCAGTCGGCTCCCGGCTGCGATATAGTTGGCTGAAGCACCTTCCGGGAAAACGACACCCTGCGAGGCAAGATACTGCTGGGCTGTCGGGCGGCGACCAACCCGCGAGGCGTCGGATGGCGTGACAGTTCCAAACGCGCTGGTTTCGCCCTCGGGCGGGGTCGCAGGAATGAATGTCGGCGGAACGGAATACTCCTTGGTAAGCAAATCGTCATTCACATCGGTGAGTGGTACAATCGCCACCGCAAAGTCTTCGACTTTGATTTTCAGACCTGCAAGTTGAGCAAGATACCTGAGCGCTTCGTAGAGCGGAACCCCATTGAGGGCCAGCGTGATCCGGGTGTCCGCCGAGACTGTCGCCGCAGCCGGTGCCGCGTCGGCAAATCCATCCGACGGAAGGGCCCCTCCATCCGCAGCGCCCGTGGAACCGGCTTCACCTGATGGCAGCTTAAGGAAGATATTAACACCTCGCTTGGCAGGATCCGTCTCGAGCGAGTCGAGGTTCACGCTCAGTGTCCGGAGGTATTCGACAGCTTCGCGCACGGTCGTATCTCTCAGATCGATTCTTGGGACAATGATGCGGTTAAGCTTGGCGGTGATTGCCTCTGCTCCTGACCCGCTGATTTGGATTGATGATCCCTCTGTTGAACGACCCGTCTGCAGCTTGCGCACAGGCATTTCCCATGCCTTGGTGACTTGCCATAGCATGCGACTCCGCGTCTCGTTATATGCCGAGCTGGCGTAGTTCATTTTTGCACCCTCTACCTTTTCGATACCCTTGCGAGCAGCGATGTTGTAGCGGTCGATATTCAAAACCTGCTCATAGCGCAGAGTCGCGATGTCGAAGCTGCCGCGAGAGTAAAATCCTTCTGCCTCGACGAGCAAACGCGACACCTCTTCACGGTCTGCGGCAAATTGCGGAGTCACCGTCTTGTTGTAATAGTCGGATTGTTCGAGATTCGAGAGCAACACAACCGCAGGCCGGAACGTCGGGTTGTATTGCGGAAGCAAAATCGTTTTACCGACCTGTTCGGCATCGGCATACCGGCCATTTGCGATCAATTGCTCGGCATATGAAACGCCCGTGTTGCTGAACTTCCCGAGCAACCTTGATCGTTGGGCATCGACAGCGTCTCCCGAACCCACGAGGTCGAGTGCGTCTAGGTAGTTTGTGTAGGCGGTTTCTAGGTCACGATCAGCCAACGCCGCATCGCCTGCCTTCTCGAGTCTATCAGCCTCCACGATGTCCTGCTGCCGCCTTACGACTTCGCGACCGGAATATCCGTCGACGCTCCCACTACTGGATTGGCTGCTGCCGTAAGTGCCGGCTGTTCCACTGGTAGCAAAAAGCCCGACTAATATCGCCGCCACGCAGACGGACTTAAGTAATGGAGTGCAAATGAATGTCATCTGGTTAGGCATCAAAGAGGTTAGAATGAGGGAGCTGAGAGTGGATCACCGGGGATAATTTCGGATTCGACGGATAGCGCATCGGGCAGCGCTTGGATTTCATCGTTTTCAATCTCTTGCAAAAGGCGCTGGCCCGCCGGATCGAGCAGGGTTGCGGTGACAAACATGATCAAGTTCCGTTTGATGTGTTGATCCGCAGAAGAGCGGAACAACCGACCAACCAACGGGATATCACCGAGAATCGGCGTTTTGTCTTCCACTTTTTGGATATCTTCGCGCATCAATCCGCCCAGAACCACCGTTTCACCGTCATAAACAGTGACTTGGGTTCTCGCCTCGCGAACATTGAAAATCGGCTGATTGATCACGTTTTCGGAAACCTGAATCGTCTGGCTGACCGTATTAAACAGGTTGAGCGAGCTGGTATATTGAACTTCAGCATTGATCGGGCTTCCGTAGTTGATGAACCCATCGAACTCGGTGATTCGCGGGGAGATATTAAGTTCAATCGTGTAGCCGTCTGGTCCCACGGTCGGTTCGACCTCAAGTTCGACGCCTAGGTTCTTTGTCTGGAAGTCGCTTGGCGTGGTCGGAGGGATTGGTATGAAGCTTCCCCCTGACGTGGTCGTTTGCGGCACCTGCGGCGGCTCGAACTGCGTCGGGTAGCGGAACTCGCGGATCAGCTCCATTCGAGCGACTTCACCGCTCCGGGTGGTAACGCGCGGAGCGGAAAGCAGGTCAATTCCCTTTTGTTGGTCGAGTGCGCGGATGACCAATTGGAATTGTGGGTTAGTGAAAATCCCCGCGAGCGCTAGCACTCCTGGTGCTGCGGCGGCGCCTCCTGTGCCACCGAGGAGCAATCCGTCGATCGCGTTTGCACTGATCGCCCCCCCGCCGTTGCGGTTGCCACCCGTGATCGGGTTGGTTCCGATCGGGGTTCCGCTCGTGGGGCTTACGAAAGGATATCCCTGAGTGCCAGCGATGCTCGTATCCCGATCCGATAGCGTCCCGCTAAATCCAGGTGTTCCTCCGCTCCCATAAACGCCGGTTCCGAAAGGAAGTTGGAACTGGCCGAGCAGCCAGTCAAATCCAAGTTCCTTCAAGTTGTTCTGTGAAATTTCGACAAATTTTGCCTCGATCTCAACTTGGCTCTCCACCGCGCTACTCCCCAGATCGACAAGTTGGTCGATGACGTCCAAATTCGGCTGTGTATTTCTAACGATCAGCTTGCTGCTAGCGGCAAGGAAGTTGGCGCTTGCGCCTTGTGGGAACGTAATGCCTTGGCTCTCCAAAAACTCACGGGCTCCCGAGCGGGCCACCGTGGCCGCATCGCCCGTTCCGCCACCAAATCCGCCAGCAGCGGCTGCGGGAGCAGGAATCTGGGAAACAAATCCGGGAGGTACTTTATATTCCTTTGTGATGAGGATATCCGTCTGTTCGTTGGTTGGAACAATGGCGACCGCGTAAGGTTCGACTTTGACCTTTAGATTCGCTGCGGTTGCGATGTACCGAAGGGCTTCTCCGAGCGGAACGTCGGTCAGGGCAAGTGTGATTTGCGTGCCTTCTTCAGCGCCCTTCAGCACAATATTGATTCCCTTGCGGTTAGGGTCCGTCTCCCCGGTGTCGAGGGCCGCCGAGCGTTGTCTGATGAAGTCGATCGCCTGCCGCACGGTCGCATCCCGGAAATTGATGCTGGGAATGCGAATTTCCTCTAGCTTGCGGCTGACTGATTGAGTGCCACGCGTGTCAATTGCAGGCTGCTCGACGATCTGACCGCCGGTCACGTCAAACTGCGTGACCGGGAGTTCCCATGCGGCCTCCACTTGCCCGAGCATTTCTGCACGCGTTGCGTTGTAGGCGTTCTCCGCATAGTTGGTCCGCGCGTTGTTGATTTTCTCCATCATCCGGCGTGCGGCGATATTGTATGGATCGAGGTTGAGGACTTGCTCGCAGCGTTTGAATGCGAGGTCAAAGCGAGCGCTTTCGTAATATCCAGTCGCTTCGCGGAAGAGCTGCTTCACTTCCTCGACTTTTGCCACGAACGCCGGGGTGATGGTTCGATTGAAGTTATCTGGTGAGCGCAGTCTAGCCCGGAGCGAGAGCGCCGGACCATAGTTCGGGTTATAATTTTCGTCCAGAATCACGTTGACTGTGACTTCGGCATCCTCAAAGCGTCCCTCAGAAATCCGTTGCTCCGCGAGCTTGATGACAGCCCGGGAGAAGCCGTCGAGCGCTTCCGCACGAACACCGGCTGTCGCTTCGCCACCGGATGGTAATGAATCAACGGCTGACTTGAAGAATGCAAATGCCGACTCATAATCCATGGCCACCATGGCGGCGTTACCTTTTTGGATCATCGACGCGGCATACTCCGTATTCATCTCGCGTTTGCGAGTTTCAAGCTCCGCAGCACCTACCAATCCAGCGGGTTGGGCAACGAGCACTGGCGCTGTGCTGAGGGTTATGGCGGCTAGAAGCGAGGCGAATGCGGTAGTTCTGAGCATGGTTAAGGGAAAGGTAAGAGAAAGTGGTTGCAACAGGTAAGCAGGTTTTTGACCAATTTTCGGCAGGCTGAGGAATTGTGGGATTTTGGTATTTGAGGTGGAAGCAAAACGTTACCGTCCGCGCACTATTCAGGTGAAACTTCGATCTTCTTACCCGAACCCGCGCGTTGTATTTCGGCCCTCCCGGCTTTTATGTCAATGAGTTTGTATTTCACATCCGGCTCTTGACTGATCGAGAATTCTCCGTTTCGAAGAACTCGAAACTCTTGACCATCAAGCAAATTCACAATCACCCCGATCGGGTTTGGGGAATTGACCTCCTGCTCTAGCGGGAGAGTGATCTTTTCCTTAGTGACCTCGTCTTCGAGAACCAGTTCGGATACGTCCGTGACTAAGCCGTCTTCCTCTATCGTTTTCGGGTTAAACGCAATGAGCTTGAACCTCGTGTTCTTGATCGGTTCGCCGACTTTCAAGAACTGGGTTTTATCCTTCAAGTCAATCGTATTCACAGTGAATGTTTCTGCGTCTGCAATACTGCTAAACTTCAACCGGAACCGCTCGCTGATGAATTCCCGGAGTCTCAACTTGGAAGCGTAGTTAGGCCTGGACTTGGGGTCCGTCGGGTCCGTTTGTGCCTCAAACTCTTCAATCACCGTGAACAGGTCATTATCGGCATCGGAATCGAGAAGCTGCGTGTCGGCATAATCGAGGCCGAATTTCACGATCCATTCATTAGGAATCGGCGGATGCAACGGCGTACCGCCCTCCAACGGGTTGATCAGCATTCCATCTTTGAGAATGTAAGGTTTTGAAACCAACAGCGACGCTTTGCTCGCAACCCACTCGGACGGCTGAGCCAAGGCGGTGATTTCTGTTGCAATGGCATCCGTTGGCGGTTGCGGAAGCGTGTTATCGGCGGGTTTTGCGCTGTTTTGACCTGCAAAAGATTCAGGAAAAGACATTGCCTGCATGGAGATCACCCCGGCGGAGGCCAGTGCAATCAATCCAAGTGCGGCAAGGGCCACGCGGTCGTATTGGGATTTGATCCAGTCCATATTTCCGTGGGTTATTCCTTTTTCTCCGGGAGGTTAAATCCAATCATCTCGATCCGTGTATTCACGTCGACCAACTCGCGACCGACAATCACGCTGAGTGACGTTTTTGGCCCGGCACCTGTTTCACCCTGATTTCCGAGAAGTTCAGCGAACACATTGGCACCTGCATCGGGTTGCGTGGCGGTGGCTGCCGCATCGAGTTGCCGCGATGGCCCCTCCAGTTGGTTGTTTCGCATTGTGATCGAGCGAATGATAAAAAACCGATCCGCCGTGACGATCCCGTTTAACGCCTGCCGGACTTTTCCTTGCTCGGCACGGAAGCCGATGTCCACGGGGCTCGAGACAATGATTGGCTCGGCGGATTTTCCCTCGTTGGCCTTCTTTTTCTTATCGTTTCGTTGTTCCGGGGCAGGTTCCTTCCGCGAGGCACCTGACTCGATGGCTAGCGGAACGCGCGAGATCGAGGTGATGGCATTTACTTTTAGTTTGATTAAATCGGTGATCATCGACTGAACACCGGCGAGTTGTGCCGCCAGAAGAGGAGCCGCGGCGTCGGACGGCAAGGTCGCGCTGTATTGGTCGAAACCTAGGTAGAACCCCTCGGGTAGCTCCACAGCGTTCTCCTTCGCCAGGTCTCTGACCGACGACACGACAGCCCGGAGGTTATCTTGAAACACTTGGGGCGAAACGGGTTCCAGTGGCGTTTGGCGCTTGGCGATGACTCCGAGCAATTCATCGAACTTCGCCTCGTAGGCGTCCGTCAACAAAGCAAAGGCCTTGAGGTTCTCCTCGCTGGGAAACGGAACTTTGTTTTGGAGACCGTGCAGTCGACTCACTGCGGCGTCGTATTGAGCAGTCACTTCCTCGAATTTTGTGAATGCCGAGAAAGAAAAATACGCCGCGCCAGCTGCTACGACTAAGGTGCCTCCGAGGAAGGCAGTAAGGAAGGGATTTTTTTGGACCCAGTTCATGGAAGTGCAATCGGATTAGCGAGCGGAACTACGATGGTGTAGCTGTAGGCCCATGTGAGATCATCTGGCGTGCTGCGCTTGGTCACGACCTTTGCCTTTTCTGTTTCGTCGATTTTGAAGATCGACGACGTTTGGAGGCTGTTTACGAAATCGTCGATGACGGTCGCAGCTTTCGGATTTTCGAGATACAACCCTTGGATTTCCAGCGCGGTGATTGCGGGACGGCCATCTGCTGCTTGTTGCCCGGCGTTGGGACGTTGTGGCGCATTTTCACGCGGCGGTCTCGCCGGTTGTGCAGCGCCCGTCGGAGTTCCCAATTCTCCTGAAGCCGTCACGGGGGAGCCGTTGGAGAGCGGAGTGAGTTGTGTGATCCAGATAAAGTCCGGCGGGAGTTTGGATGCGAGTTCGTTGAGGATTCGAATCCATGCCTCGCGCTCGACAATCGCAAGAAGCAGCGGCGCGGCAGTTGCCTCTCTGGCCGCTTGATCCTTGGATGCCGCGTCAAACCGTTTTACCATCGCTTCGAGCGCATCTGCCTTGCTGGCAACCGACGCCGTTTCGGTTTCCTTAACCGCTGCGGCCTGGGTGAAGTAAACGCCCCATACTGAAATCGCAAGGACCAAACAGAGGGCCGCCGCAATGAGAAATGGCTTCCTTGACGCGAGGTCTTGAGCACGAATCACCGACTGAGGCCGGAGATTTATCTCAATCGGATTGTCATTCAGATTCCTTAGCGCCAACCCAACGGTTTCACCCATGGCGTGCGCGTTTTTGGCGAGTGACTGCTGGTCGACGTTGGTCGAAATAGCGATATTCTCGAACGGATTGAACGGTTCAACCGGCACTTGCATCTTCTCTGAGAAGAACTCCATGATGAACGGCATGCTCACCGAGCCACCGGCAAGAAAGACGTGCTGCGGGGCAGAACCGCCTTGGTTGGCCCTATAAAAGCTGACTGATCGCATGATCTCAGCGTGGAGCCGGGTGAACGTCGTGCGCGCGATTTTGGCGATTTTCGCCACGACCGGGTCATCGGGTTCGCTGTAGGCCCCGCCCAAACTGACAAATCCTTTTTCCTTTTTGATCTGTTCAGCTGCCTCGATGGACTGGACAAATTCTTTTGCGATGGCGACGGAGATCGAGTTTCCTCCGATCGGCACGCTGCGGCTGTAAACACGGCCACTTTCGATGAATAACAGGTTGGTCGTCCTCGCTCCGACATCGATCAACAATGAACACCCCTCCTGAGACGGGCGGTTAAATCGGAATGCATTGTAAATTGCCAAGGGAGCCACATCGACCACTCGCGGTGCAAATCCGTTGGCGGTAACGGACTTATTAATTTCCTCCAGCGTATCGCTCTTGATCGCGACAAGCGCCACGTCGAGCATCCCGGAGCGCGGATCACCGACCGGTTGGTAGTCCCATGTGACTTCGTCGATCGAAAACGGGATATTCTGCTGCGCTTCAAAGCCGATGATTTTCCCCAAATCCTCAGGCGAGCCGCCCGGCAGGGAAAGGTATCGTGTAAAAACCGACTGGATGGGCAGTGCGTAGTTAACGCTCCCGCCTTTGATGTTGGCTGCCTTCTTGAGCTGCGCGATCGCAGCCTCAACCTGCCCGGCCCGCATGGCGTCCGCGCTTGGATCAACCAAAAGCTCTGTCGTGTGAAATTGAAGCAATGAAAGGCCGCCGTTCGGGATGGTTTGGAATTCGGCGAGCGTGACCGTCTGCATCCCAAGGTTTAGGACGGTGAAGCGAGTGGATGATGCCATCAGAAAAATCGTGTTTTAGTGCGGTTGATTTCCTCTTGGTAACACGGATTAGAGCCCCGGCGCTTTTGCGCGAATTGCTTCGTAGTAGTCTCCGAACAAGGGCGCAAACGGCGTTTCGTTTTTGTTAAGGACATATCCGGGAGGCGCTTGCTGGAAGCGCGTCCACCATTGCTGGTTCCCCTTTCCTTCTCCCGTGCTCATTTCCGCGACCACTTGGCCTCCGCGTGTGATCGTAACGCCGACCGCTGCGATTGCTTGGGATGCATTCGACGGCACTTTACCGTCGAAAAACCGCTCGAGGGTGCGAGGACTTACAAATGCCGATGAGCGAAGTTCTTTTCCTGTTGGAATCGCGACATGCGTCACCGAACCAGTGATCAGCGTGGGTTGCGGGTTTTTCGCGGATTGGTTCTTCAACGCGATGTAATAATTAAATACCAGATCATCCAGAAATTGAGGGTCGCTGGCGCCCCGTGGCTCGTAGGAAAACTCAACCTCGACGATCAACCAATCTTTGCTCGGGCCGGTATTCCGCTTTGGGCCGATTCCGATGTTGTACACCGGAGTCTTTTCGAAGGTCGGTTCGATCTTCGTAATTTCGAAACCCGACTGGGACTGCTGGGCAAAAACTTGGCTTGCAGCGAGAGCGGCCAACGCGAGGAGTGAGAGGGGCGATTTCATTGAGGGATGTTCGATTGGGAAAGCAGGGGTTGATCGAAACTATTCAGAGACTTTTCGTATGGCAACACCATTGATCAACAGTGGAACAATTTTTCTCGCTCCGAGGGAAGAAATTTCTCGCAATCCAGACTGCGCAAAAAACGCGCATGTCTGACGGGACGTTAAAGCAGACGTTGGATCAAGCCTCCGCCTTTTTCGATGCGGTAGGCTTCTTGGCAGCTGGCTTGCGGGGTTCGAACTCGAATCCCACCTTGCCGTTCTCCAGCTTGAGATACGCCGAAAACGGCCGCCCCTTTTTGGAGATGAATCTGGGGATGAGATCTGTCTTGCCGGTCTCTAGGAGCTTGCGAACCTGCTCGACGGAAATTTCGCGCTGCAGGATCACCTTACCCATGCGAAACGTGCAGGACTTTTCGGCACCGACGCTGTGGTCGCAGACATACGCGTTGCCTGTATCATAAACCGTGCCCTTGCCGCAAACCGGGCAGGTTCCAACGACGGTCGCAGTGGCGAGGTCGATCGCCTGGCCCGAGGAATCAGCGGCGTTTCCAAAATCGAACGACTGCTTGAACTCGGGATCGAGCTTCACGAGGGCAGAAAACGGACGCCCCATTTTGCTGCGGAACCCTTCCAGCGGCCCAACTTGCGACTCGCTCAGGAGCTTTGTCACCTCGTCCCGTTCGAGTTCACGGCCGGCCATATTTTTCCAAATCAGCAATCCGCAGGCTTTGCATTCGTAGGCCTTGAACGATTCCTTAAATCCGTCCGCACCGCACTTCGGGCAGGCTGCGTCGAGATCGATAAAATTCCCGCCGACCGTGTCGCCGGAATACGTTTTCGCCTTTGATACAATCTCCTCGGTGAATGCCCGGATTTCGTCCATGAAGCGGGATCGGTCCATCGCCCCTTGCTCCATTTGTTTGAGTTTGAACTCCCATTCGCCGGTCATTTCGGGGGAGGTCAGCGAGTCAACACCGATGCCGCGGAGCAGGGTGATGAGCGACAGGCCTTTTGCGGTGGTGATCAGGTCGCGGCCCTGGCGAACCACGTAGCCGTCCAAGATGAGGCCTTCGATGATTTGCGCGCGGGTGGCCGGAGTGCCAAGGCCACGCTGGCTCATGGCATCGCGGAGTTCTTCATCATCGAGAAGTTTACCAGCTCCCTCCATCGCAGAGAGCAGGGTGGCTTCATTGAACCGCGCCGGCGGGCGCGTTTCGTTTGGCTTGGTTTCTATCAGTTCGGTCTGCGCATTTTCACCCGACTTGACAGCAACGACTGTCTCATCACCCTCGCCCGCAGCAGATTTCCCATAAACTGCCATCCAGCCGGGATCGGTGATGATTTTTCCGTCTGTCTTAAATGTTTCGCCTTCGACGCGGGTGATTCGCGTCGTGATTTCAAACTGAGCGGCCGGGTAAAACACGGCGATGAAGCGGCGTGAAACGAGGTCGTAGATCTTCCGCTCCATGTCATCGAGGTTGGCCGCCGACACACCGGTCGGGATGATGGCATGGTGGTCGGTGACTTTCGCGTTGTTGAAAATGCGCTTATTGAGGTGGACCCACCCGGCATCCAACGCCTTGCGCGCGTGGCGGGCAAGGTCCTGATCTTCAAACTTGCCCATTGTCGTCCGCACCGTGGCAAGGTTGTCCTCTGGCATGTGGCGCGAGTCGGTCCGGGGATACGTCAGAACTTTGTGCCGCTCGTAAAGTGCCTGCGCGATTTGCAACGTCCGGCGCGCACTCAAGCCGTAGCGGCTGTTGGCCTCACGCTGGAGGGTTGTTAGATCATACAGCAGCGGCGAGAGCTGTGTGGATGGCTTTTTCTCCTCTTCGACCACCCCGGTTTTTCCGGTGCACTTGGCGACGATGGCATCTGCTTCATCACGCTCCCAGATCCGCTCGGCTCGCGCATCTTCGTCGGTTCCCTTTTTGAACCCGGGATCAAACCAGCGACCCTTGTAGGTTCCAGCTTCCACGCCGAAATCTGCATGCACCTCATAGTAAGGACGCGGTTTGAATGCGCGGATTTTTTCCTCCCGGATGGCAAGGATGGCCAAGGTCGGTGTCTGAACGCGACCGACCGGGGTTAGTTGAAACCCTCCCCCTTTGGAGTTGAAGGCCGTCATTGCGCGAGTGCCATTGATGCCAACCAGCCAGTCGCTCTCCGATCGGCAGACAGCTGCGTCGGCCAGCGGGACCATTTCGTCGTGCGGGCGGAGGTGGCTAAATCCGGTTTTGATCGCCTCGGGCGTCATGGATTGCAGCCAGAGGCGGCTCGACGGTTTTTTCGTACCGGCGAGTTGCATAATGTAATGGAAAATCAGCTCTCCTTCGCGCCCGGCGTCGCATGCATTGATGACCTCGTCCACATCCGCGCGTTTCAACAGCCGCTTGAGCAACTTGAACCGTGGCTCGGATTTCGCGATCGGTTTCAAATCAAACGCAGCGGGAATGATAGGCAAGTTGGCGAAACTCCACTTGCCCCGCTTTTTGTCCATTTCGTTCGGGAGACAAAGCTCAACCAGATGCCCAACCGCGGAGGTGACGATGAATTCGTCATTTTCGAAGTAGTCGTCTTTTTTAGGGACTTTCCCGAGCGCACGTGCCAAATCAGCGGCGACGCTTGGTTTTTCTGCAATGACGAGTTTTTTTCCCATGACGGTGTGATCCTGTTACAAAAGCTTCACGAAACGGGCACCCGGAAGTTGTTTCACAAGCCTGCGCATTTCAAGGGCGAGCAAACTAGAAGACACTTCATGGCTTGGCAACCCACATTTGGCGGCAATGTCATCAATGTGAACCTCGTCGTCGCCAATTGCCTCGTAAATCGACTGCTCGTCGGGCTCCAGATTCGGAGCGCGCACAGGCGATTTGACGTCCGGCATTGTCGGAAAAAGCATGCCAAAATCATCCAGCACATCCTGCGCGGAAACGATCAACTTCGCCCCCTGCTGAATCAGCCGATTGGAGCCCATGCAGCCCGGCTGATCGATCCGTCCAGGGACTGCATAGATCGACTTCCCCTGTTCGCCTGCCTGAGTCGCAGTGATCAAAGCTCCGCTGTTCAGTCCCGCCTCGACGACCAGCAATCCGAAGCTGCATCCGCTGACAATCCGGTTTCGCATAGGAAAGGATTGCCGATCCGCCTTAATGTCCATCGAAAACTCCGAAATCACAGCGCCATTGCCGGCCGCGATACGACGTGCAAGCGCCTCATTTTCTGGCGGATACAACTTCATCAAGCCGCTCCCGATAACTGCCACAGTGCGTCCTTGAGCAGCTAATGCCCCTTGATGCGCAGCGGTATCGATGCCCCGAGCGAGGCCGCTGAATACTGTCAAACCGGCGTGCGCGAGCTGATACGAAAGTTTTTTGGCAGCTTCCGCGGCGTAGTGCGACGGTTTGCGCGTGCCGACCACGCCGACGGCATGCCGGTCTGATGGTTTTAACTCCCCCCAGACATACAACACGATAGGTGGATCATAAATCTCCTTGAGCGGCGCTGGATACTCAGCCGAATTCCACGTCAAAACGGTTGCGCCGAAATCCGCGATTTTGCGCAGTTCATTTTCGAGATCGACCTGTGCCTCCCATCCCGCGATCGATTTAGCGGCCTCGGGACCAACCCCGTCCACCGAGGACAAATCCGCCACGCCCGCCGAGAGCACCGCCTGCGGAGTGGCAAAGCGGCCCAGCAAGCGCCTGAGCCGGACCGGCCCCAAACGCGGAACCATGTTTAATGCGATGAATGCCTGAGTCTCCGTCATTTTTTCTTCCCTCTCACCTCAACCAACCTCGCTGCCTTCTACCCGCTACGGCAAGAGCATGAACGCGGAACCCATCACGATCGTTGGCACGATGGCGGCAAGAAACAACTTGCCCGGATTAACTCCATTCGGTCCAAAGTGCGATTGCAGGATCGATTGGCCGGCGGGATTCGGAGCATTTGCAATCACCGTAAGTCCGCCGCCCGTAACCGCACCTGCAACTACGGCGTATTTCAGCGGATCCGACAGTCCGGGCACCAGCGACGCCAAGTATGTGATTGCCGCGTTGTCATTGAACGCAGTCAATACGGTCGCACCGAAAAATAGTGGCCATTCACCCAGGCTGCTTAAAACCGGCTGGATCCACCATGCCTGCAATCCGCCATGGATGACCAGCGCCCCAAGAAAAAAGCCAACCAAAAGCGGCGAACGCAGTCTCACCGCATCTTGCAGACGCTCGGTGGCCTGCACGAAAGCAAGATAGAATAAAAAGCTCAACACCACGACGCTCCCGTGGTGCGACACAAACACGATCCATGCGATAAATGCGCAATGTGTCACAACCAACCAAACAGGAACCGGGCGCTGGCCTGAGCGGTCGGAGTCAACCTCAGGCAATGCCAATGAGAGTAGTTCTTTCCGGAAAGCGACGAACACCAACGTGTTGGCAACCAGGATGCCGACGATCGCCTTCCATCCGAAATTTGTGAACATGAACACAAACCCCCAATCCCATTTGCTCGCGACCATCACGACGGGTGGCGCTGCGAAATGGTCAAGGGTTCCACCCACCGAGATATTCACAAACAACAGCCCCAGGGTGGCGTAGCGAAGTGCGTAGGATGGTTTGAGTTTGTAAAACCGGGCCGCCAAGAGCAACGCACAGATCGTCATGGCCGCCGGTTCCGTGATAAATGACCCCAGCAACGGACCGACCGTGAGAATCGAAAGCCACCACGCAGCGGTCGTATTGCGCCCAAGCGTCGCCACCTTGGCCAAGATCCACTCCGCAAACCATAGGACCGGACGTGCGCTCGCCATCGCCATGATCACCACCACAAAAATCGGCTCCGTAAACTTCACGTGATCCGCATAATCGAAGAAACTTCCAAATCCCTTCATCGTGACCGCAGCCACTCCGAGCGGAATCAACCAAATTCCAAAGACCGCCTCCACTTCTCCGAGGAAATGAAAAAGTGTCATCTTGAACTGCAGCATGTCACGCTTCGCAGCCACCCAGCGTCCCCCGCGCCCATGCAGTTCCTCAGACTCCATTTCATGAAAGCGATGGGCGTATTTGTGCGAGATCCTCATAAAGGTCGACGTCATGAACGTATGAATAATGGCGAGCAGAAAGATGACGGTTCCTACAGTGTTGAAGGAATCATACGCAGCCCGCTCCTTGATCACCTCGAACAACGAGGCACCGGGGCGATCAGGATATGCGTCCACAGCAGTCGGAAATGCCGGTGCCTCGCCCGCGCCCCGCGGGGTTGCCTCCGCAGCAAATGCGCTGTCGGCAGACGCCCACAGGATGCATGCGATAAAAAAAGCTAACACCGTCCCTGAGATGCGTGGATTTTTCATTAATAGATGGCGAAGGAAGGGTGTTAGCTGGGAATGCTCCCGCAACGCAACGTCGATTCGCTCGAAACGCAAAAAATCCGCGAGCATTGACCCGGACCCGCAACAGTGATGTCATTCGCACCAGAATGAAAGACTGGCATTGGTCGATTGGAATCGCGATTTTCTGTATTCAAGTCGGTGGCATCCTACTTGCGCTGCGCGCCATACTTATCTCGCGCACTCCACAGGCAGGCATTGCATGGGTCATCGGGTTGATTACTTTTCCGATTCTCGCGATCCCCCTCTTTCTTGTATTCGGCGAATCCCGCTTCATGGGATACAAACAGGCCGGCCGGGGCGACTCCCCAGAGTTGGACCGGCTCTTGGATGAAACCGACCAACGGCTGCGCCCGTTTCAGACGCCGCCCGATGACCCACTGGGCGATGCGATCCGCCTGAACGAACGCCTAGTCGGACTTCCCCTCACACATGGCAACCGGGCTGACCTGCTCGTGGATGGAAAACAAACATTCGACGCGATCGGCAGCGCCATCGATGGGGCATCGGAATCCGTGGTGTTCCAGTTTTTTATCATTCGGGACGATGGCCTTGGGAGGAAAATGCAGGCGCATTTGATTGCAGCCCTTCAGCGCGGCGTCGAGGTGTTCGTGACATTTGATCAGGTCGGGTCACACAATTTGCCGGAGTCTTACATCCAAGAACTGGAGGCCGCCGGCGCGCAGGTCCGCCGGTTCGTGACCAACCGCCAACTCGGGACCAAATTCCGCGTGAACTTCCGCAATCACCGCAAACTCGTCCTGGTGGATCGAAAAATTGCATTCGTGGGCGGCCTGAATGTAGGCGACGAATACCTGGGATTGAGCCCACGCTTTGGCCCGTGGCGCGACACATTCGTCCGCCTTGAGGGTCCAGTCGCCCACGCGCTTGCCATCCCATTTTCCGAAGACTGGGAATTTGCTTCCAAGACTGTGCCCACGCTGCGTGGCAATGACACCCCGGTGCAGGCTGGTGAAGCCCGCGTATTCACCATCCCAGCCGGCCCGGCCCCGGTGTGGAACGTCTGTCCTGCAACACTCATCGAAATCATCCGCGCCACCCGTGAGCGGCTTTGGCTGGCAAGTCCGTATTTCATTCCGGATTCGTCACTTCTGGCGGCCATCGGGCACGCCGCCCTCCGCGGAGTCGATGTACGAATCATCCTGCCACAAAACCCGGACCATCTGCTGCCTTGGCTGACATCATTTACCTTTTACCCCAAACTCCGCGAGGCCGGAGTGCGTGTTCTCCGATACCAAACCGGCTTCATGCACCAAAAGGTCTTGCTTTCGGATGACTCGCTGGCCGTCGTCGGCTCAATCAATCTCGATTATCGATCATTCATGCTGAACTTCGAACTTTCCGTCGGGGTCTTTGACAAGCCGTTTGCTCACTCAGTCGAACAGATGTTTCTCGAGGACTTTGCCGAATCAAATCCGGAAGACCTGCGAAGCTACGAGGATGGAAGCCTGATCTTCCGCCTGAAATGCCGGGCAGCCAGCCTGCTCAGCACGCAGCAGTAAAATACCCCTACTCTCCGCGCAAGTGCCGCAATGCCTCGCGGATCGCCGGAATCAGCAGCGGCAAACACTCGCCGATCGCGCGCGGATTACCGGGGAGATTGATGATCAAACTCCGCCCACGCACGCCCGCAGTGGCCCGCGATAAGATCGCCGTCGGGACTTTCGCGAAACTTTGCATCCGCATGATTTCGCCGAAACCCGGAAGAACTTTATCCAAAACCTCCGCGGTTGCTTCCGGGGTGACATCGCGTGCGGATGGTCCCGTGCCGCCCGTCGTGATGACCAACGGGCAATCATCTTCATCGCACAACACACGCAACGTTTCCGCAATGCGTGTTTGGTCGTCAGGCAGCAATCGGCTCACAAACGTGCATGGCGTCCCCCAGCACTCACAAAAAACGCGCTCGATTTCCGGCCCGCTCAAATCCTCATAGACGCCCGCCGTTGCCCGGTCGCTCAAGGTGACACGTCCAACATTCATTTCTTCAATTTCTCCAAAGTTTCACCCAATGCCAGCCAACTCCCGCCATCGCTAGGTGGGGCCACGTCCGACAAATGCCATGTCTGCCATCCGAGCCGTCGAGTCGGCAGGATGTCGTTGTCGATGCGGTCGCCGACCATAAGCGTGTCGTGCGGCGCGATACCGCGATGCGCAAGCATTGCCGACAGTATCCTGAAGAAATACGGATCAGGCTTGCTGAATCCGCAGGCAAACGACCAAACACAAAACTTCCGGTCGAACGACTCGATGCCCACGGAACCCGGCATCAGCACGGATTGCAGCTCGCGCAGCGTGTAGGATTGCGCGTTGGACGCAATTCCGAGCAAAACACCGGCGCTGCGTAATCCGGATAAAACCGTCGCCGCGCCCGGCGCAAGCTGCACGGTGCGAAGACACATTTGATGTTCAAAAATCCATTTTTCACGAGCGGACTGCTCCATTTCACCCAACGCTGGCAGTGCCTCCAAAACAATCTCCGACCAGACAATCTCCGGCCACGCGATCCCGATTGCTCGCGCGCTCCGATGCTCCCGATCCACGATTTCACGACAATCCGCCGCAAATGCTTCCAACGTCGGACGTGCTCCCGGCGCACCACTCACACGCCACAACCCCGCCCAGCGATCCTCCGCATCACCCGGCGCCGGACCAATCAAAACCAACGTCTGATAAACATCAAAAATCACCGCCCGGGGGTAAGATCGCAGGGAATCCGTCATGCTCGATTTACAATGATTGTTCCCGCAACACCATTCCGGCTGACTCTGCGGCGGAACTCAATCGACCGGTTGCTCCGATTTTCTTTGGTAGACGATGGTGCCTTTGCCTTGCAGGGGTTCTGAGGTGAAGATTGCCTCTCCGTTTTCGAGAACTACAAGTTTGAGGTCGGATTCGGCGGACTCGGTCGTCACCTTCACTGCGTTGATATACTGACCCCAGAACGTGCTTGATGACTCCGTGAATTCCCGGCTTAGATCGACGCCGCTGGCATTCCATTCCACGACGATATGCGCCTTTTCGGCACCTTGTCCCGTGACCATGAATCCGATATTTCTATCTGGAGGCCCCGTCCAGCCGAGATCCGAGCTTTTTGGACCGACCAAGTAGTAGGCTCCGTCGATCACGGTGTATGGGCTTACGGTGGATACGGATTCGCCGGGCGAACTGGCACCGTATTTGACTTCAACGACGCCCACGGGGGGCGCGGTCATTTCCACTTTTTTGCCGTGTTGGATGGCAGAAGTTGGGAAATGTTTTGGGAGGTCTTTGAAGGCAACGTCTTTGATTTCGTATGCGATCTGAACGAGACTTTGGTTGGCCCGGGCAGACATCGCCTTGTCTTGCTCGGACATTCCATCCTGATAGGTTAACGCATCGATAGCCGCTGCATCGCCATAGGATACCGCCTGCCGGAATCTCGCGAGAAATTCTTCTTTCGTTTTCGGTGGTTCAGCAAATGCAGTTGATGAAATTACCAGAATTGAAATGAATGTGAATAGGATGCGGTTCATGAGTTGAAGGAAATTTCTTTTTATTCTCCTACGGAATCACCGGAGGTCGTCTGGTTGACCTACTGCGTTGGAAGCGTGCTGGGGAAAGAGATCAGCGTAGCAAGAAGCATGAACGCGACGCCGAGGACGATGCCCACAACGCCAACGATCAAAACCGCTTGGGCATAAGTCTTCTTGGAGGGATGGGTCGACGCGCCAAGAGCCCAAACGAATAACATCACAAGGTTGACGATGGGGATCGCAAGTAGAACGAATGTGATAATCCAGTCGACAACGCTGACGGGTTTATTTTCGGTGGTGTTCATATTTTTGGGTGAGTGTGAGATGCCAGTTTGCCGCCACACCGGCAAAACCACAAGCTTCTCAGAGTATTAGCATGGGATGCCGTTATTCTTGAAACCACGAAATGCCATCTTTTGCTTGCGATGCAAGTCGGGTAGCTGGGTCATCGCTCAGGATTGACCGGGGGACGGGCGCGACGTGCCCATCGCAGAACAGCACGTTGGCGATCGCGCGCGGGCTCTGGCCACCGGGGCCAAATCGATACTTCACCAAATCCGGGCCTGTGGTCGGCTCATACCCGTCCACCTCAGTCATGAACACCACATTTTGGGGGGAATCGATTTCATAAATCCGGAAACTCCTTGCCTCTGGATCCGGCTGAAGCGCTTGGTTCATGCCGTAGTTGAAGAAGAAAACCTCGGGGTCCCACGCCCTGGTTTCCTTCTGACCCGGGACGATCCAGAGCGAGTCCACTCCGGGTTTCGGCCGGGAGCCAGCAGGGAGCTCCGCAAGCGGTGTTTGTCCTAAATACTGCGGCATCGCATTGAACCACGCGTTTTTTTGTTCGGCTGTTACTGGCGTGCCACCGGTTTCAGGCAATTGGTTTTGATTATCGATGAGGAACAAATTGAGCGCGATGCCCCATTGCTGCATTTGACGCGCGCTCTGGGCGGCATACGCATCGGAGCTGCGGCTGCCAAACCAGGCAAAAGCACTGCCAATCAGGGCAACGGCAACAATCCCCAGCAAAATGATCTCACGCGGCTTCATGACGAATCAGCCCTTCGGAGTGAGGAATTCCCAGCCGGCGGGGACGGAGAAAACGAGGGGTTTGGGGCTGTCGGTGAGGAATTGGACAAAATAATCAAACTCCGACACTTTCCCGGAGTCGCGGATACTGTCAGCGGGGAGGTCGAGGCGCTCCATCAGAACCGAGGCAAAAAAGCGGGATGTCGAGATGGTGACCGGAGCCAGCGGATCGAGCCCGTCCTTTCGAAGAAAGACGATGCCTCCAATCTCGCCGAGTTGGCGGAGTTGGTCGGGTGTGAGGTCCATCTGCACGATGGATGTCGTCCACGGGAGGCTATTGAACACACGACTTGCGGTCAAACGGCCCGAGGGCCAGTTGTTTCTCACCGAGTTTTTGGAGTAAACCGCGACGTCGGTTTCGGGAATCTGGCTCAGTGCGGTGAGATACGATACCAGGATATCCTCTTCGCTGACGTTGTCCGGAACTTCGGAGATAAACGTGTCTGCTTTTTCGATTTCATCGGAGAATTGGCTAATGGCATCGACCACTTTCTGGTCCCTAGCAGCGGTGTTGGCGGTCATTGGGACCAGCTCTTGATTCAACACTTTCCACGAATCACCTTCTTTTTTTAGATCGAGGCGTGCGACGGTGAATCCGCCGTTGTTGCGGAGGATGTTTTCGGAGACCGGAAGTTTCCAGTCGTAAAACGTCTCTTGTGTCCAGATGTCGCGCTCACGTCCCGAATAAATCCGGTGCGCCAAGATGGCATCGATTCCCAGCGCGGAGAGGGATTCTAAAAACGCAGCGGGCGGATTCTTGGGTGACTCGAATTTCATCCATGCGAGCGTAGTGAATGTGCCGGGTGGCCGGTCCCCGAGGGCCTTCACGACCCCGGAGTAATCGCGCAAGGGTGCCACACCGGATGTGGTATTCCCGAACCACGTGGGAAAGCGATCGGGGAATTCCTTGCTCGCAGTATCCCCGTAAAAATTTGCGAGGACCACCGCCGGCTGGCCGTCCAAGTCGATCCGCGTGCCAAACTTGGTTCCCTCGGTGGCTGGCTCGCCCGCAGCATTGGCAAAGGGGTTGAGAACCACGGCCTTCACTGCCGAAAGAGTCTCAGGCGTCAGGTTATTGTCCAAATTTCCGAGCATCACCGCGTCGTAATCCAAGGTATTGAAAAATGTAATCATGTTCCCGTATCCGGTCGCATGACTCGCAAATGACCCGCCGAGGCTATCGCCGAGATCAACCAGAAGCACCTTGGCACCTGTTCGGGCGGCCTCATCGCGGACCTGCCGGACATAGCCTGCGAGATACGGATAGTGTTGCAGCGGCGAGATCGTTTGGAGCGACGGGGGATACACATTGCCGCGGAGTCGCCCGGTCTGGAGGACGATCAAATCCGGGGTATCCGAGGCGGGCTGATTGCAGCTCGAAAATCCGAGCAGTGCCAGCGCCGCAAAGCTGCCGACCGAGCATTTTCTGACAAGTGGATGTAACGGGTTCATTACGACTGTCTTTTATCTAGTTGGCGGATTTTGATTCGGGCATCCTCGATTTGTAAACATTGCGCCACATAGTGCGGATAGGCACAAATCGTGCCATGTGCGCGGTGGCATTAGCGTTGGGAACGAACGATGTATCCACCGGATTTTTCATCAGCCTCCAAGGTGAGAATCGATTGTTTTTCGGCAGCCTTGAGCAGATCGTTGAAGGATCGAAACCCGTGGGCACGCTCGTTGAAGCCGGGATTTCGGCGGCGAATCGCTTGTTTGATCAGGGATCCCCAGATGCGCTCGTCGCCGCCGCGCTCCTCCTCAAGCGCTGTGAGCGTGGTGCTGACTTGCTCCAGCGCCTGCTCCAGCGTCGGACCGGATGGCTCGACAGGCTCCGCTGGCTCGGCCGCGGGGGTCGTTCCGTCGAGGTTGGGTTTTCGCGCAGCGGGTCTTGGCCGGGTCGCTGTGCGGCGGACGGGCAGTGTCTGGCGGACCAGATCGTCGTAGTAAAGAAACTCGTCGCAGTTGTTGATAAACAAATCGGACGTTGAGTTTTTGACACCAACTCCCACCACGGTTTTTGCGTTTTCGCGCAGCTTGCTCACCAGTGGCGAAAAGTCCGAGTCCCCGCTCAGGATCACAAACGTGTCGAGGTGTTGTTTCGTGTAGCAAAGGTCCAGTGCGTCCACGACCATGCGGATGTCGGCGGAGTTTTTGCCGGATTGCCGGACATGAGGGATCTCGATGAGCTCGAACGCTGCCTCGTGCAGACCCCGCTTGAATTCCTTGTAGCGGTCGAAGTCGCAATACGCCTTCTTCACCACGATGTGGCCACGAAGCAACAGCCGCTCCTGAACAAGCCTCACATCAAACGGCGGAAACTTTGCCTCTTTCGCTCCCAAGGCAATGTTCTCCAAATCCAAAAAAACGGCCATCGTTGCATCAGACTCGCTCATCGCATCAATCCAATCAGACGCCGGGCGGCATGGCTATCCCGCAAATCACGAATGTGACAATCTCTTCAAAAATCTCCCCTTCCGGCAGGCACAGGAGATGCTATCACGTCACCCGGACTAACCAATACGAATGAAAAACAAACCTGACCGAATGATTGTGATATGGGGCTTGTTGTTTGCCGCATTGTTTCTAACGCTCAGCCTGCGCAATGACCCACGGCCGCGCGATGTGCCAGCCGGTATCAGCGCCGATGTTCTCGACATAGCAAACAATCTCGTAAAAAACCGGCCGTAGCGGCGGCAGCATCAACTGCCGAGCGGGGGACTTCGTCGCTCAGCCCTCGGGTTTGCTCAGGACGACCGCGTGAGGTTGGTATTGGATCTTCAGTCCGGCCGCCTCGGCGACATAGCGCAAGATTTCCGTGACCGGGGCATTGCGGATTGCAAGCGTGACACGCGATTCATCTCCGAACTCGGGGGTGAAAAGCCGGACGATATTGAGCGTCACTGCGCCATTCGATGCCTCCGCTGTGGCAGAAGGGAGGTAGTCCAATATCGATGATAGCGAGGCATCCTTGACGTCAAACGACGGAATGACAACGGACGCCGCGCGTTTTTCGAGATCCCCGCCGGTGCGCTCCTGCATTTGGATCCGTTGTAATAGCAACGCGGCCTGCCGGTGCTTCGGGTCTGCCGCAAGGACCTCGGCGAGTTGGGCTTTTGCAGCATCCATGTCCCCATTCGCAAACAGGCGGACGGCAGCGCTGAACTTTTGCTGACCGGCACTCGTCTGCGCGCTGAGCGTGCCGATCGGCATGGCCAGCCAGATACCAAGCGAAATGAAAAGCACGATCATTCTCATTCAGCAAAACTACGAGGATCCCCGACGTTTGCAATCTCATGCTCTGTCTTGCTCGATCACGGTATTCTGCTAGCGTCCACACGTGCGAATGCGAATCTCCGTCGGCCTGATCGTCCTTATGACGCTGGCCATCGGTCTGCCATCGATCCATTCCGAGATGTCTGACGCAGAGAAGCGGGCCTTGTTCCTGCGGGCGCGCGAGGACATTCGGCCCGTTCCGCAATCCAGCGCGACTCCACGGCCACGTCCAACCCCGGCACAACGACCCACGCCGGCCGCAACCCCGCGCAAGGTCACGCCAAAGCCGCAACAGCCCACACCGGCCCCCACCACAACTCCCTCGCCGAAAACGAAACCAACTCCCGAAGAGGCGGAGGCACCGGAATCCACCCCCGAAAAAGTAGCGACTCCCGAGCCAACTCCCGAGCCGCCGGATGAGGATGTGTCCACGCCCAAGCCGACTCCCACACCCCGCCCCACGGCGACGCCGCGCCCGACTCCGAAATCCACACCCACTCCGAAACCCCGGGCCACACCGACACCGCGACCAACTCCCAAGCCCAAGGCCACGCCGACACCCCAACGGCCGAATGCGCCGATCGTGGTGGAAAAATCCGGCAAAGCGAAGGACGAGGGATTTGTCGCACCGCCGAAAAAATCGGGCGGATTTTTCGGCGGCGGCCCGAAATACCGGTATCTCACGCCGTCCGTGCGAGCCGCCATCGACAACGCGAAAGTAAAAAAAGGCCGTTGGAAGTACATCATCATCCACAACAGCGCGACACGTCAGGGGAATGCCAAAGCATTTGATAGTTACCACCGCAACGTCCGGAAAATGCAGAACGGCCTCGCCTACCACTTCGTGATCGGCAATGGGTCGTCGTCGGGCGACGGGGAAATCGAAATTGGCAACCGCTGGGTCCGTCAAATCAACGGCGGTCACGTCGCCAGCGATTACCTCAACAATATCTCAATCGGCATTTGTTTTGTCGGTGACTTCAATCGTGACCTCCCGACCAAGGCGCAGGCAGCCGCGCTTCAGGAGCTCACCATGTATCTTCGTCAGCGCTGTGGAAAGGTGCAGGGGAAACTGCCCATCGTGCGCGGGCATAAACAAATCAACCCGAAGCCAACCGATTGCCCCGGTGATCGGTTTCCCCTGAAGTGGCTGAATTCGACATTCAAAGATTCCTGATCCTATGAAATCCATTGGCATCACGGGAGTGACGGGATTCATCGGCCAAGAGGTCGCAAGGCAGGCGGCAGCAGCCGGGTTTGAAGTCACCGGGTTCTCGCGCTCGGCCGGTCGGAGCGTTGGCAAATCGGTCGTTTCGCAGTGGCGCAAATTTTCATTTTCTGAACCGATTGACGCCTCCGGCCTGGATGCGGTGGTGCATCTCGCGGGTGAATCGATTCTCGGATATTGGACAGCAAAAAAGAAGTCGCAAATCCGCGAGAGCAGGATTTCAGGCACTCGCCGCGTGGTTGAAGGCATCGCAGCGACGGCAGATCGTCCTATCGTTTTGGTATCCGGCTCCGCCATCGGCTACTACGGCGACACCGGGGATCGTGAAGTCACCGAGTCGTCGCCAGCCGGACGGGGATTCCTCGCCGAGGTTGCGCAAGCGTGGGAGGCGGAGGCTCTGCTCGCTGCTTCGGCTCGGGTCGTTTTGCTGCGCACGGGATTTGTGCTTGGGCGCGGGGCCGGTGCGATGCGCCTCATAGGGCCGGTGTTTCGCGCAGGACTCGGTGGAAACCTCGGAAACGGAAAACAATGGATGTCACCCGTCCATGTCGAGGATGTCGCGGGCATGGTGCTGCATGCAATTCAATCCCAAGCGCTTTCCGGGCCGCTGAACGCTGTCATCCCAACGCCGGTCCGGAACTCGGAATTCACGCGCGAAGCCGGGCGCGCTGCGGGGCGTCCTGCGATCTTGCCTGCACCCGCATTTGCGATTCGCGGGGTCCTTGGCGAGTTGTCGCAACTGCTACTCGAAAGCCAACGCGTGATCCCGGCAGTCGCTGACCAATCCGGCTACGCGTTTCGCTTCAAGGATTTGCGCACTGCGCTTACGGATGTGTTTTTGCGCTAAGCGATCAATCCCAACGGTTTCGGAATTGTCACACGAATTGCAGTTGTCGGACACTCAGTCGGGTTCATAACGTTATCAAATGACTGCCAAATTCTTCTCCGTGTTCGCTGCGATCACGCTTCTCTGCAGTGCGACATCGCATGCGGCCAATGTCATCTTCATCCACCCGGACGGTGCCGGCGTCTCGCATTGGCAGGCCGCCCGGTTTTTCTGGGTCGGTCCGGACGCCGACCTCCACTGGGATAAGCTGGAGGAAATTGCAATCTATCGCGGGCATCTTGAGGATACGCTGACCGCATCGTCGAACGCCGGAGCGACGATCCACGCCTACGGAGTCAAAGCGCCATATGGAGGATTTGGGGCGGACAAGAATGGGGAGCGTGTGGTGGCAGCATCGGGAAAACGGGCGAGCCTGCTGCACGAAGCAATCGCCGCCGGACACCCTACCGGACTCATCAACTCCGGTAGCATCATCGAACCCGGAACGGCTGCATTCGCTGCGACGGTAAAAGATCGCAATAAAGACTCGGCCGATGTCGTCGCGCAGGTGATCGAATCCGGAGTTCATGTGATTCTCAGCGGCGGCGAGGAGTGGTTTTTACCGATTGGAACAGCGGGGGAATTTTGTGAATCAGGCAAGCGGGAAGATGGACGTAATCTACTCGATGAGGCCCGCAAGGCCGGGTATCAGGTCGTTTACACCCTCAGCGAACTCCAGGCAATACCCTCCGACACCCCAAAAGTGCTCGGGGTTTTTTGTGAAGGTCATACGTTCAATGATATGACCGACGACGCCCTTAAAGCGGTGAATCTGCCAACGTACAAACCCGGCACACCGACGCTGGCGGAAATGACGGGAGAGGCGCTTCGGATTTTGAGCGGGCGCGGGAAGGATCTCTTTTTGGTCATCGAGGAAGAGGGCACCGATAACTTCGGGAACAACACGAATGCGGTCGGCACGCTGGATGCACTGAAACGCGCGGACGATACCTTCGGGGTCGCGTTGAAATTTTTTGAGACAAATCCCGACAGCTTGATTATTACCGCAGCCGACAGCTCCGCCGGCGGTATGGATGTGATTAGTTCAAAGGTCTCAAGCGAGCCTGGCGAGGTTGGCAAGCCCGGTGATGTTATGGGCCAGATCCGCGACAAGAGCGGCGCAGAGTGGGATCGTATGCCCGACGGCAAATGGTTTGTCGCCAAACCCGACCGCAAAGGGATCATTCTCCCATTTATCGTTACATGGGCAAGTGTATATGATGTCAGCGGCGGAATCGTCGTGAAGGGAGCCGGTAAAAATGCAGACCAAATCAAGGGCTCGTTCGATAACACGGACGTTTACGCACTGATGTATGAAACACTCTTCGGGGTGAAACTGCCCGCCGTAGCGCAATAACCGCACGGTTCCCCTTGATCAACTCGCCCATTTTTACGATCCGCGCCACTTATGTCGTCGATTTCGAACGCCCACTGCATCAACTCAAATGAGCCATAAAGAACATCATCGAATTCACCGATCCGGCTGGCTTCGAGCAGCGGTCCTTGGGGCCAATGATGGAATTCTCTCCACCGCGAGCCTGATTGTCGGAGTCGCTGCGGCCGATTCCGGACGGAGCAGTATTCTTTTGGCCGGCACCGCCGGATTGGTGGCGGGTGCGATGTCAATGGCTGCGGGTGAGTATGTTTCCGTGAAGTCTCAGGAAGATACCGAAAAGGCAGACCTCGAGTTGGAAGCGGATGCGCTCGCGAACAACCGCGAAGAGGAAGAATGCGAGTTGGCGGCCATTTACCGGGAACGCGGCTTGGACGAGCAGCTGGCGGGGGAGGTCGCCCGCCAATTGATGAAACACGACGCCTTGGGTGCTCACGCAAGGGATGAAATTGGGATCACCCCTGAGTTGGGTGCCCGGCCGATCCAGGCGGCGTTCTGGTCGGCGGTTGCATTTTCTCTGGGAGCAGCGGCGCCAGTCGTCACGGCGACGGTCGCTCCTGTCAGTTCGCTGCTGTGGCTTATCCCAACCCTAGCAATCGGACTACTCGGTGCATTGGGCGCAATCGCAGCCGCAACGGGAGGCGCCCCCCCGCTCCGCGGAGCCGTCCGAGTGTGTTTCTGGGGATCCCTAGCAATGGCGTTGACCGCACTAGTCGGCAAAATCGTTGGCGTTTCCGTTTAACCCAAAGCTTAAGGGTCAGTCATTAATTATTGACTTATTAAGATTCGAGCGATCATGCCGTAGGAAATTGGTCGGGGGTCGAAGACGTGGAGAAGGGAGATTTACATGGCATGCTTTCGAGCGCGGATTTTCGTTCGTGCATACGGCTTGCGTGGTGTTCGGTGAGGCTGTTAAATGCCGCGATGAATATTTTCTCAGGACGCTGGTGGATCGGTAGCTTGCGCGGCGTGTCGGTCTTGAACGATGGATGCTCGTGCCATCCCCGGATGCGCGTCTGAGTTCAAAACTTTTACCATCAGCCTAACCCAATTCTATGTCCCAATCTGACCTTGACGTCCGTTACGTCGCCAATCTTGCCCGCATCGAGCTGACCGATGAGGAAGTTTCCCGGTTTCAAAATCAGCTTTCAAACGTGCTTGCGTATGTTGAGCAGTTGAAGTCGATCGATGTGAGCGGGGTGGATGCGGCAGCGCACGCGCACCCGGTATTTAATGTGTTTCGCGAGGATGAACCCAGGCCGAGTTTGGAAAAGTCCGCTGCGTTGAAAAATGCGCCGCATGCCGCGAACGGTCTCATCATGGTCACCAAAGTGGTTGAATAATCGACGTCATGGAAATCTTCGAACTCTCCGTATCCCAGCTCCTCGCAGCCTACCGCGACGGCAGCCTTTCTCCAGTCGATGCAATCGACGCGCTGGAGTCCCGCATTCAATCGGTGGATCCTGCGGTGCAGGCGTATTTAAGCCGTGATTTTAGCGCGGCCCGCGCGGCGGCCGCCAGCGCCGACATTTCCCTCCCGCTCGGCGGAGTGCCCGTGGGCATCAAGGACGTGATCAATGTGCTCGGCGAGCAATGCACGGCCGGCTCGAAGATTCTGGAATCCTATCGTGCGCCCTACGATGCCACGGTCATCACCAAACTTCGCGCGGCGGGGGCGATCCCATTCGGCCGATTAAACATGGACGAATTTGCGATGGGGTCATCGACGGAAAATTCCGCGTATCAAGCGACGCGCAACCCGTGGGACTTATCGCGCATTCCGGGAGGCTCAAGTGGCGGTTCGGCGGCAGCGGTGGCAGCGCAGGAAGCATTTGCGACACTCGGCTCCGACACGGGCGGATCGATCCGTCAACCTGCGGCGCTTTGCGGTTGTGTCGGACTGAAGCCAAGCTACGGGCGGGTTTCGCGTTATGGGCTGGTCGCGTATGCGTCATCCCTTGATCAGATCGGCCCATTCACCAAGACGACGCGCGATGCGGCGCTGTTGCTCAATGCGATCGTTGGGAAGGACGACCGCGATTCGACTTCGCTGGACCTGCCGATGGACGATGCGACATCGCTTCTTGGCAGGGACCTGACCGGCTTGAAACTGGGCATTCCCAAGGAGTATTTTGTTGATGGGATGGATTCGCAGGTTCGGGCGGCGGTCGAAGCGGCTATCCGTCAATGCGAGTCGCTCGGAGCGGAGTTGGTTGAGATTTCATTACCGCACACCGAGTGCGCGGTAGGTGTGTATTATATCGTGGCAACAGCGGAGGCTTCGGCGAATCTGGCCCGCTTCGATGGGGTGCGTTACGGCCACCGGGCAGCAGACCCGAAAAACTTACTCGATCACTACAAGCGCTCGCGCCACGAGGGGTTTGGGAGCGAGGTGAAGCGGCGGATTATTTTAGGAACGTATGTACTTTCAAGCGGATACTACGACGCCTACTACCTGCACGCGCAAAAGGTGCGGACGCTGATGCGCAAAGATTTCACGGATGCATTTGAAAAAGTGGATGCCATCATTTGCCCCACGTCACCGGACCTTGCCTTCCGGTTGGGCGAACGCACCGACGATCCGCTCAAAATGTATCTAGCGGACATTTTTACCATCGCCGCGAACCTGGCCGGGATTTGTGGGATCAGCGTGCCGTGTGGATTTGGATCTGCGGATGACGCCGCCCGCTTGCCGATCGGCCTCCAGTTCCTTGGAAAATCGTTTGACGAGCCGAGACTTCTGCAAATCGCGCACGCGTATGAACAGTCCACTCCTTGGCACAAGGAGTTCCCGACCATGGCAGTGGGCGCAGCCTAGGTCGGTCCGCCACGGCGAATTTTATTCCGCATGAACTTCCGGCGTTTTGCGCACTTGCTGCATTTGGCGCCGACTGGGCTGCTCGGTGCGTTCTGGGTTTTGGCGCCCACGGTTTTCGGAGCCGGACTGCTGTGGTATCTAGGCACGGTCGCTGAGTGGTTGAATGCGCAGCCCGCGGCAGGGTGGTTCATTTACATCGCCATTTTCGCCGTGATGAGCGGGCTGGGATTTTTCCCCACGACGGCACAGTCTGTGGTCGGCGGCTGGGTTTTTGGGTTTGGTTGGGGGTTGTCGGGGGCGCTGATGGGAGTGCTCGGGGGCGCGACGATTGGGTTTGTGATTGCGCGTATGGTATCTGCGTCCAAGGTCGAAGAATTTATCGACCGGTTTCCGAAAGCGCGGCTGTTGCGACGCGCATTAATCACGCGAGGTGCGCCGAAAACAACGCTGGTGGTAGCATTGTTTCGGATGCCTCCGCATTTCCCGTTCGCTCTCTCGAACCTGCTCTTGAGCGCATCGGGAGTGCCGCTCAAATCGTTTTTGGTTGGCACCCTGCTTGGCATGGCCCCGCGACTCGGGGTGCTTTCGTTTTTTGCTGCCGCCGCAGCATCGGGAGGGTCCCGCGACATTCAGGATTTCATCAAAAACGGCCCGGGGATCTGGGTGGCCGTTGGCGGGATCGCCGTGTTGGCTGTGGCACTTGCTATTTTGGGGGAAATCGGACGACGCGCTCTGGCCAGCGCTACGGCTCAGGAGTCTTCGGAGTAGGGATGCTGCGATTATCTGCACTGCTGGTGCATCCGCAGCCGGAACTGCACGACGACTGACCCGGTTTCCTTTTCCGGATTCCTCTAACGACAAAAAATGCGATAGCCCCCAGCACCGCAGCGGCTACAAGTATCTGGTCCCAGTTCATAGTCTATTGAAACCCGAGGAGTCGCCCACCTTGGAATACAATGAAGGCACCGGCATAAGCCAGCGCGGTCATGTAGGCGATTTGGAACAGCGGCCAACTCCATGAATTGGTCTCACGCCGGACAATCGCCACGGTGCTGATGCACTGCATCGCCAACACGTAAAACACCATCAGTCCAAGGCAGACTAACGGTGTAAATACGGGCATTCCATCGGCACCAACCTGATTCCGGATCGTTTCGATGAGCGACTGAGACGTCTCATCGACATCTTCCAAATGGTAAACAATACCCATGGTTCCGACAAAGACCTCCCGCGCCGCGAAGGAGGCAATCAGGCCGATGCCTATCTTCCAATCGTATCCCAGCGGACGGATCACCGGCTCGATGGCATGACCCATTTGCCCCGCAAAGCTGTGCGCAAGGGCATCGGCAGGATCTGATCCATCGGGTAACTTGGGATACGTTGCCAGCGCCCACAACAGGATCGATAGCGCAAAAATCACCGTGCCCGCGCGCACGAGAAAAATTTTCGCGCGCTCGAGCATTCGAAGCATCACGGTTTGGAGCACGGGCATCCGATAGGGTGGCAACTCCAGAAGCAGCATCGGGGTATCTCCACGGAGCAATGTCCTTTTGAATAACCACGCCATCCCAAAGGCAGCCAAAGTCCCAACGGCATACATACAAAGCAGGATGCCAGCTTTCTGCCATGCGGAACCCGTCGGCAACAGCACAGCAATCATGAGCGCATAAACCGGCAACCGCGCAGAGCAGCTCATCAGCGGAGCGACCAAAATCGTCACCAACCGGTCCTTCCGGTTTTCGATCGTGCGGGTCGCCATAATTCCGGGAATCGCGCATGCAAACGAACTGAGAAGCGGAATGAATGACTTGCCGTGCAACCCGACCCGCGACATCACGCGGTCCATAATGAATGCCGCACGCGCCATATACCCGCTGTCTTCCAACAAACCCAAAAAGAAAAATAGCACCAGAATCTGGGGCAGAAAGATGACAACTCCACCCACGCCGGCGATGACACCATCTGCAACGAGACTTTGAAAATCCCCCTCTGGGATCATTGATCGCGCCCCGTCAGCCAGCGCCGCAAACCCGGCATCGATCCACTCCATCGGATATGCTGCAACGGTGAAGATGGAGAAAAAAACCAGAGCCATCATGGAGGCAAAAACAACCCATCCCCAAAGACTGTGTGTCAGGATCGTATCCAGCCGGTCGGAGAGCGAAGCGGAGTCGCTGCCGGAGCGGTGCACTGCCGCGGCGCACATTTGATGAATCCATTCGTATCGCGCTTCCACCGGTGCCGAGAACGGGTCAAGACCGGCGGCTTGAATCCGCGCCTGGGATTGCTCAACGAGCGAGCGTTGAGCTGCCGGGAGTTCATCGAGCACCGGTTGCGAAATCCACAGCGACGCTTCGCTGATTGCCACGGGTTCGGCTGGACCTAGATTTTCTGCGAGCGCCTGAACCTCCCGATCGAATGCTGGATTCATTGGAGCCATGGTGCCCACCCTCAATCGGGCGGGGTCGGAGAGCGCAGCTTTGAGGTCAACCACCCCACGGCCCGAGCTGGCAACCATCGGAATTACGGGCACGCCCAGCATGTGCCCGAGTGCGGGCACGTCGATGCGCATGCCATTGGCTTCTGACACATCGATCATGTTCAATGCGACGACGACTGGCAGACGCAGTTCGAGGATTTGCGCCACAAGGTAGAGGTTGCGTTCCAAGTTCGAGGCATCCACCACGCAGATCACCGCGTCCGGGCGCGGCGTGTCGGTGCGCTTTCCGAGCAGGACGTCGCGCGATACCGCTTCATCCGGAGATCGGACCTGCATGCTGTAGGTGCCGGGCAAATCAAGCAGCGTCATTGGCTCACCATGGAGTCCGCGAAACTCACCGACCTTGCGTTCGACGGTGACGCCTGGGTAATTGCCAATCTTCTGCCGCAGCCCGGTCAGCGCATTGAATAACGTGCTTTTGCCGCAATTGGGATTCCCCGCGATGGCAAAATTCCGTGCACTTGGCGCGGTCTCGCGATTGCTCATAGCACCTCGACTTGGATTTTTGCCGCGTCGAATTTCCGGAGTGATAGAAAATACCCGCGCACTTTGATTTCAATCGGATCGCCAAGGGGCGCAAATCTAACCACGTCGATTCGCGATCCGATCAAAAGCCCCATCTCCAAGAGTCGCTGCCGCGGGCCAGCGTCCATATCCATCGCTCGCACGGTGCCTGATTCGCCCACATTGCACTCAGCAAGCGGTTTGATGGAACCGGGATTCATCAGCACTTCGCGTGCTGCACGAGCACGTCCGACGCCAACTCTCGGCCAAGCGCGATTCGCATTCCACGTAGCGCGCAAAGGCACGCTTCGCCCTCCGACAGCTTGCACACCTCCGCTGACCGACAGAAGCCAAGCTCCAACAATCGCAGTGCCGATTTCGAGCCCTCCCGGAAACCGAGCACCGTCAGCGGCACACCGCACCGTGCGGACCAGAGGTCCTTTGGTTGGTCATTGCCCGATGATTTCTTTTTCCAGCCGAAAATGCTCATTCCGCCAATGAGACTGCGTCTCACTTTCTTACGATGCAAGATTTATCGCCGTGGCAGGAGTGTGGCTTTTGTCCGAGGTCAAAGGAAAAAGCTAATACTCAGGACAAGAAAAACGGCGAGCGAGATACCTGCGTAAAGTGGATCACGTCCGGCAGCAAATCCGATGGCAGAGAACCCGACGCGGATGAGCGGGTTGAAGAGCAGGATGAGGACGCCGAGTTGGATAACGCTTGCTGTGTGCCCGGTCAGTGCATCTTTGACGATGTCCACCGGGTTGCGCAGGTCCACAGGTTCACCGCTGAACGTCCGGTCTCCCGGCCTCGCATGCGGGTTATCGGCGAGGTAAATGACGCCACCGATGAACATGAGAACCGCCGCGACGAGCACCCCGCCGACCATTACATTGGCGAGGATCGAGCGAAGTTTGGAATCCGAGAGGTTCATGAACGTTTGATATGGCTAGAGGTTGATGTGAAATCCCCGCAGGACCATTTGCACCCCGATAAAAACGATCGCGACGAGGAAAATGACCTTCAGCACTCCGGTCGGAACGAGGTTGATCAGCCGCGCCCCGAGGAACGATCCGGCAAGGACACCGAGCGCAACAGGATAGACCAGCACCGGGTCGAGGTATCCATTTTTGAGGTAAATTCCAACACTGGCCGCAGCGGTCACGCCAATCATGAAATTGCTCGTCGTGGTGGTCACCTTGAATGGGATGCGCATGATTTGATCCATCGCGAGCACCTTGAACGCGCCGGATCCAATCCCAAGCAAGCCGGACAAAATCCCCGCGATCACCATGACAAAAAACCCGGGCACTACCCCTTGGACGTGATACGTGTGACCGGCGGGGTATTCATCATCCAGCCGCAGCTTTTTGGCGATGGGCGTTTCCGGAAGTGCTATTTTGCTACTATCCGGGGATTTGCGAAGTGAAATGGCAGCCGTCGCGAGCAACGCAAGGCCGAACACAAATGATAAAATCGCGGTATTGAGCACACCCGCAAGCATGGCACCTCCCACGGCACCCAGCGTCGTGGCTAGGCAAAGAAACAACCCGATCCGCATGTTGCTGATGCCATCGCGTAGATATGCGGCAGCGGCGCCGGATGATGTGGCAATGACCGATGCCAACGCCGCCCCCATCGCGTAGCGGATGTCGATCCCAAACCCGAGCACAAGGATCGGCGTGATGATAATCCCGCCGCCCAGCCCGATGAGCGACCCGATCACTCCGGCTACGAAAGCCGCAATCGCAACCGCAAAATCAAATCCGATGTCATTCATGGCAAAAGCGAAACGGTCATACCACGCCGCTCATGCGTTGGCTACGCGAATAGGCGCGCGCCTGTCGCCAATGGGCTAGTCGGCCAGATCAAGGATGAATTGAAACGCACGGTCATCGAATCCGGGTAGTCCCTCATGTCCGAAGTCCGGGTAGATGACGGGGGTTTTGGGTGATTCGATTTTATTGAACACAGCGAACTGCGTGGATGGCGGACAGATCGTATCGATCAAAGAGATTCCCATGAGAACCTCAGCCCGGATTCGCGGCGCGAGGTTTTGGATATCGATGTAGCCTAAGCGCTCGAACATCTCATCGATCCGTTCGTGGCAGGGATCAAAGTGCCGAAGATACGTGCGGAGTTCGGCATAGGCGTCCTTGTCCAGGTCCATTTCCCACACCCGCCGGTAGTCCGATAAAAACGGAAAGACCGAAACGCAGCGGCGAATCCTCGGTTCCAGCGCCGCACAGGCAATTGACAGCGCACCGCCCTGCGATCCTCCCCATGTGCAGACATTCGTTGGATTCACTCCATCCATCGCCATGACGATGCGCGCCAACTGGACCGTATCGAGAAAGATCTGCCGGAACAGGAGCTTCTCCGGCCCCTCGGAGAGACCGCGTATGATGTGGCCGTTCATGGTCGTGCCGAGCACCGAGCCGGTGTCCTGGCTACGCCCTCCCTGCCCCCGGCAGTCCAACGCAGCGACCGTGATCCCCTGCGAAGCAAGTGCCAGTTTGATGTCCGTCCAGCTTCCGCTATTGCCAGAGTATCCGTGGAAGAACAGGACCGCCGGCTGGCCGGGAGCTGGATTGGCCGGGCGATACAGCTTTGCGTAAATCAATGCGCCGCCGACCCCGGAAAACGTCAGATCAAAAGTGGAGACCACCTTGGATCGAATCGTGGAGTTCACCGCGAGCTTCGGCTCCGGGGGAGTTGCATCCAATTCCGCAAGGGCACGATCCCAGAATGCCTCAAAATCGGTAGGTTTTGGCGAAATGCCAAGGTAAGTGCGAAGTTCGGCGAGGGGCTTATCTACGACGGGCATGCGTGCAGTAGAACCGTCACACCTGCTTCACATCAAGATCGAAATCCATCGTTTTTCATCCAACGTTGTAGTTCCGAGCTGTCCGACACGGAGACATCGCTTGCGCGAATGACGGTGGATCACGTATGATTGCGCGATTCGATATGACACTTGATTTCACCAAAATGAACGGCGCCGGCAACGACTTTGTGGTTGTCGATAACCGGACGCTGGATTTGCCACTGAGCGCCGCCCGGATCGCATTGCTTTGCGACCGTCACCGTGGCGTGGGTGCCGATGGATTGCTGGCCGTCGAACCGAGTCAAGACGGCGCAGATTTCCGGATGCGATACTACAATGCAGATGGCGGAGAAGCTGAGATGTGCGGGAATGGAGCGCGTTGTTTTGCGCGGTTTGCCCGCCAGCTCGCCGGAGGCTCCTGCGAGTCGTTGAAGTTTGAGACCCAGGCGGGTGTGATCACGGCCGATTTTAATGGCGATCAGGTCCAACTGGGTATGAGCAAACCCCATGGTTATGCTGCGGGCACCACGCTCTCAGTGCTTGGCAGTGATCTTGACGTTGCATTTTTGAATACTGGCGTGCCTCACGCCGTGGTCGCCGTCGAGGACATCACCGCGGTCGATGTGCAAGCGACGGGTGCCGCGCTGCGCCATCATGAGCAGTTCGCCCCACGAGGCACGAACGTGAATTTCATGAAAGCCGACGAGTTGGGAAAAATCCGAATCCGCACGTATGAGCGCGGAGTGGAAGATGAAACTCTCGCGTGCGGAACCGGCGTCGTTGCGTGTGCATTGATTCATCATTTGGCAACGGGCGCGCAGTCCCCGATCTCGGTCGAGGTGAAAGGTGGCGACACCTTGAGCGTGGGTTTTGAAAGTTCTGATCAAGCAGGAGAGTTTGATCATGTCACACTCACCGGCCCGGCGGACTTTGTCTTTAGCGGCTCGATCACTATTTCCTAATACCATGTTTGAAGGCGCACACACCGCACTTGTCACCCCGTTCAGAAATGACGCCTTTGACGAAGGTGCGTTTGCCACGCTGATCGAATCGCAAATTGCGCAGGGGATCTCCGGCATTGTTCCGGTGGGGACTACTGGGGAATCCCCGACACTCGACCACGACGAGCACCATCGGGTGATCGAGGTGGCGGTTTCGACTGCCAACCACCGCTGTCTTGTGATTGCGGGCACCGGCTCCAACTCCACGCGCGAGGCGGTGCAGTTGACGCGCGGAGCAGAAGCGATCGGTGCTGACGCGTGTCTGCTCGTCGCCCCGTATTACAACAAGCCATCGCAGGAAGGGCTTTACCGGCACTTCTGCGAGATTGCGCGCGCGGTCTCGATCCCGTGCATGCTTTACAGCATTCCCGGACGCTGCGGGATTGAAATCGGTGTCGATACGGTGGCGCGCCTTGCCTCGGATTGCAGCAATATCGTGGCAATCAAGGAAGCCGGGGGATCTGTCGAGCGGGTGAATCAGCTCCGCGCAGCATTGGCGGACGCATTTGAAATTTTGTCCGGCGACGACTCGCTTACGCTTCCATTTCTGGCAGCCGGTGCGGTTGGCGTGGTGAGTGTGGCGTCCAACTTGATCCCGCGGGAGGTCAGCAATTTGGTCGCCGCATGGAGAAGCGGGGATATCGCGGGGGCTCAACGAATCCACCAAAAGTATTACGCATTGTTCAAAGATTTGTTCATTGAACCAAACCCAGTGCCGGCGAAGTACGCGCTTCATCGCGCTGGCCTTATGTCCGGCGATGTTCGCCTGCCGCTCTGCGAAATGGCACCTGCCTCATGCGAAAAACTCGCCGCCACGCTCGAATCCTGCGGCCTCTGATCGCCATCCAATCCTGAATGAAAAATCCACTCCGTATTTTAATCCTCGGTGCCAAAGGACGTATGGGCCAGGCGCTGATCGCTTGTGCAAAAAACGACCCCGGGCTTTGCGTGTCGGGCGAAGTGGATGCAGACGATGATTTTCAATCGGCCCTGACATCCTGCGATGCGGTGATCGATTTCACCCACGCGTCCGTGACGGCATCGGTGGCCGCTGCATGCGCGGAGGCCGGAAAAACCTTGGTGATCGGCACGACGGGACATAGCGAGGATCAAAGGCAGGCGATCCACACGGCGTCGCAAAAGACGCCCATTGTTTTTGCTCCCAACTATAGCGTCGGAGTGAACACGTTATTTTGGCTGACCCGCAAGGCCACGGAAATCCTAGGGCCGGAGTTCGATCTCGAAGTGGTCGAAATGCATCATCGCTTAAAAAAAGACTCACCCAGCGGCACCGCCCGCCGCCTCGCAGAAATCCTCGCTGAGGTTCGGGAGCTTTCTTACGACCGCGACGTGATGCACGGCCGGGAGGGAATGATCGGGGAGCGCAAGCCCACTGAAATCGGGATGCATGCGATTCGCGGTGGCGACGTCGTTGGCGATCACACCGTGATTTTTGCCAACACGGGTGAGCGCGTGGAACTCACACACAAGGCGTCATCCCGTGAGACGTTCGCGAACGGGGCATTGCGCGCGGCCAAGTGGGCGGCCACCCGACCGGCGGGGCTTTACGACATGCAAGACGTCCTCGGCCTGCACTAGGTCCACGTTCTAGATATCATGCGCGCCGCCATCGCCTTGGGCTCCAACATGGGAGATCGCGAAGCGAACCTGCGCGCTGCGCTGAGAGGCATCCGAAAGCTGAGCGATCCGGCAGAGCCGTTTTTGGTGTCACACTTTTACATCACCTCGCCGGTGAACTGCCCGCCGGATTCAAACGATTTCATCAACGCAGCCGTGGAGATATCACCCCGGTTGGAGGCTATTGATTTGATGCGCGCGCTCCAGGCCATCGAGGCCGCCATGGGACGACCGGAAATCCGGGAACTCAACTCTCCAAGGCCCATTGATTTGGATATCATCTACTACGGAACGTTGCAGATTCAAACGCCTGAGCTGATCATCCCACACCCTCGCGCCGCCGAACGTCGCTTTGTGCTCGCGCCGCTTGCGGATATTGCACCATCATTTGGCATTCCCGGCATGGCAGGCACGATTCAAGCTCAACTGGCAAAACTTCCACCTGATCCCACATTTTTGCGATTATGAAATCCGTTCGACTCTTTGTGATTTTTGTCTGTCTCTTGGGCATGCCCTCGCTTCTCGTCGCTGAATTGCCGCCATCGGCTTATGAGCAAATGCAGAAGGCTGCAACCGAGGTTTTCCGGATTAATGTTCTGCAAGTGTTAAAATCCGAGACAGAGGACCCACACAAAACAGAAATTCGCGTCGTTGCCGATGTCGTAAAAGTAGGCCGCGCGACCACTAAGATCCGCGCAGGGGAGATCATCACTATCCGCTACATCGTGACGGAACATCCACCTGGATGGGCTGGGCCGGGAGAGGTTCCCGTGCCTGAGCAAGGAGCGGAGGTGCCTGCGTTTTTGACACGCAGCGGCGACACGACGGACTACACGCCAGCAGCTGGATCGATGACGTTCTCGACATTTCGTTGAGCGATTGCTCCACGACGCACTAAGACTCCGATGAACCCGCGCGCTGCCATGGCTCGCCGATCCGCGAATCAGCTTGTCCTGTTCGGTGTCGCACTCAACGCGACGCTGGCAGCCGTCAAGGTTTTGAGCGGCATCTGGGGAAATTCGAACGCGTTGATCGCCGACGGGCTGGAATCCGCGATGGACATATTCAGTTCTTTCCTCATTTGGGGTGCGCTGCTGTATGCAGGCCGTCCGCCGGACGAACAACACCCGTATGGACACGGAAAACTCGAGTCCCTGGCCGCGCTGACCGGCGCTATCTTTCTTCTGGTTGCCGGAGGATCGCTTGCCATCCACAGCGGAAATGAAATTTTCACGCAATGGTTCCGCGACGCCCCGCCACGCGAACTGCCCCGTCCATGGACCTTAGCCGTTCTGGTCGTTGTGATCGTTACGAAGGAGGTTCTTTATCGCCTGCTTATCCGTCACGCAGACTCCATCGGTAGCAATGCCATTCGAGCGGAAGCATGGCATCATCGCAGCGATGCCATCACGTCACTTGCGGCCTTCGTTGGAATCTCGATTGCCCTTATTGGTGGGCTCGCATGGGCCAGCGCGGACAACTGGGCGGCCCTATTTTCCTGCGTCCTCATTGTGCGCAACGGCGTGAGCATGCTCCGTCGCTCAGTCGGTGAAGTCATCGACGAGCAAGTCTCGCCGGAAATCCTGCTAAAAATGCAGCGCGTCGCGAAGGACGTTCCCGGAGTCACGGGGTCAGAAAAAACACGCGTCCGCAAAAGTGGGACGGACCTCATCGCGGATTTACACGTTCGCGTGTCGGGTGACCTCAGCGTGCACGAGGGTCATCGCATTGCCCACGCCGTAAAGGATGCGCTCATTGGGGGTGACTTCCAACTGGCCGATGTCACGGTGCACATCGAACCCGACGGGCCTCCGCCCGCTGATCAAGCCGCAGCGCGCTAGTGACCTGAGTTTTTAAAAATGTCGAGCTGACGCCACGCACCCCGAATCCAACGGATTCGCATCAGCACCGCAAAAATCGAAAGGTAGAGCGTCCCCATGAGCCATGGGCCGAGGCCACCAAGTCCGGGGAACCAGTGGATGATCCAGACGCCCCCACCCACGAAAACAACGAGGCAGATCACCCCGCCCGTCACAGCAAGCCACAAAGTATCCCCTGCCGCTCTTAGCGCGTGGGAGTAGATGATATTCAGCGCGTCAAAAAATTGAAAGAATGCGACGCAGAGCATGATGCTGACACCCGCCGCAATGGTTTCTGGTGAGTTCGTGAAAGCACCGAGGAGTTGGTAGCGGAATAGGAAAAATCCGATGCCGACGGCGACCATATACGCCACCGTGACACGCAGCGCCAAGCTGACATGTCGGTTGGCAAGCTCTGGATCTCCCTCGCCAATGGCTTTACCAACCATTGCGATGAGCGCGGATGCGAGCGCCGTCGCCGGCATAAACCCGACGTGCATGTACCGGACGGCGATCGTCGTGGCGGCAAGACTCGCCGTGCCGAAAATCCCAACCATCCAGACGAGAGCAACGCCCCACGACAAAATATCGAACCCGAACTGAAACCCGGACGGCAGCCCGATTCGCAACATATCCGACAACGACTTGGGTTCCGGAGCGCGCGCCCGTGTGTCGAACTGCTGTCGCAGGGTCCGGCGCATAAAGTAGGCTAACATCCCGAGCGTCTGAATCGTGACTGCAAGCACCGTGCCGAGCGCTGCCCCGCCAAGACCCATGGCCGGAGCCCCCAGATTTCCAAAAATGAACACCCAGTTGAAGAAGATGTTCAGGAGCGTGGCGATGACCGCAAAGACGGCCAGAACGCGCGTTTGTTGGATTCCGATAAAGAAGTTGGATACGGCCACTCCGACCAACAACGGCACCGCCTCAAAAAGACAAATCCGGAAATAGATGACCTCCAGTTTTTGCACCTCGGGCTCGTGTCCGAACATCGCAAACAACGGCTCGGCGACAAACCATAGCGGGAGCATGGCAACCCCGGCAATCACACCCAGATAGACACCCTGCCATGCGTAGTGGCCACATCGGTCTGGTTTGCCCTGCCCCAAAACCTGAGCGACAAATGTGTTCACACTTCCGAGCACGCCCAGCATGAAGGCGATGGGAACAAAAAACATAAGCCCTGCGGGGAGGCTTGCTGCGAGTTCCTTCTCGCCCAGCGCCGCAACCATGAATGCATCGACGAACTGCATCGACGTGATCGACAGATTGATCACGATGATCGGCGAAGCGATACGGAACATCGTGCGCAGACCTTCCTGCGTTTCCGAAGACGAATGCATGGATGTGATAAAGTCGCTTAGCCCCGGCGAAAAGAAATGGCTGGGCCGCAGCCGAACGCCTTCGCTTACGTTAGAGGCTGGCTCTATTCCGGTGTTGGAGCGCCTTGCTCGGCGGCACGGTCCTTATACCACAGGATGCCGTGTTTCCTCAGATTGACCACGAGTGCCCGGAGGTTGTCGGCCATTCCTTGATCTGAGATCAATGTTCCGATCGGCCCCTTGCCTTGGCGGATATCGCGCAGGAGATTGCGAACATCCACCATCGTCTTATCAAAGCTCACGGCGGCGAGGCGTGCTGCCTCCAAGGTGTCCGTGCTTTTGTCCACCGTTTTGCTGACACGGCCGAGCGCATCGGTCGCCTCTTTGACAGCGACCTCCGCTTCCGTGAGCATGCCATCCAATCGCTTCGAAGCGGTCGAAAAGTCCTGGCTCGTCGCTTCGATATTTTTGACCGTTTTTCCGACGGACTCGACCGTCGATTGGTTCAGAACCTCGGTATTTAGTTTCGTAACCATCACGTTCACGTTGCTGACAGCAGCCCGGATATCCGCGATGAGTTGGGTCCCCTCACCTGCCAGATCACCCATGCCCATTTCGCGTTTCCCGGTGACAACGGTGTCCGGTTTCATTGGAACAAATTTCTTGGCATCAAGGTCCGCAGGCATGGTGATATCGACAAAGCTATCGCCGAGCAGACCGGAACTTCCGATGGTGAATGTCGAGCCTTCCGGAATCAGCACGCCCTCGTAGATCTTGAGCATCACATAGACCCCGCGCATGCTGTCCAACACGTAAGGACCATCCTGAACGGCTCCCACCCGGGCCCCGGCAAGAAGCACATCTGCCCCCGAGAATAGCCCGCTGGCATTCGGATACTCGACCCGGATGTTGTAAAACTTTTTCAGCCCGTCGCCGAAGCGCCCGAAATACACTACCATCGCGGCGGCGAGCACCAGTCCGATGAGCAAAAATGCTCCGACGCGTGCCTGTGTTGCATGTTCTGAATTCATGTGTTGCGATTTTTCAAAAATTTTTTCCTACCTACTCTATCTCATCCGAGCGTCCATCCACAAAGCTGCGGATGATAGGATCGGTCGTTGTGCGTAGCTCGTCCGGCGTTCCATAGAAATACACCTTTCCCTCGTGAAGCAAGGCCACACGATCGGCGATGTGAAAACAACTGGCCATGTCGTGGGTAACGACGATCGAAGTCACCGCGAGCTGCCGTTGCAGGCGGCGGATGAGTTTATTGATGCTGTCGGAAACCACGGGGTCCAATCCGGCTGTCGGTTCATCGTAGAGAATGACATCCGGCGGAGAAACAATCGCTCTCGCCAACGCGACCCGCTTGCGCATGCCGCCGCTTAAATTGACCGGCATTTTGTGGTCATGCCCTGACATATTCACCAGCGCGAGCGCGTCACATACTTTTTTCTGAATGACCGCGCTGTCCCGTTCGCCGCGCTCCTGAAGCGGAAACGCCACATTCCCAAACACACTCATCGAGTCAAAAAGTGCACCGTCCTGAAACACCATGCCGATCTTCCGCCGGACTGGCTCCATCGCCCGCTCCGAAAGCCGGGTGATGTCTTCGCCCTCGAAAAATATCCGCCCGGATATCGGGTGCATCAATCCGATGAGGTGACGCAAAAACACACTCTTCCCGCCCCCACTTTTTCCGAGCAGGACCAACGTCTCACCGGCGTGAACTTCAATCGAAAATCCCCGCAGGATCTCCTGGCCTCCGATGCGCTGCACCAGGTCCTCGACTTTCAAGAGCGTGCTGAAATGGGGTTTTGCGGTCTCCATTATTGGCTCATTCCTGCCGGGAAGAAAATATTCAGCGCCATCGTGAGGAAAAAGTTCCCGATGAGGACAGCCAGCGACCCGATGACGACGGCCTCCGTGGTGGCGCGCCCGACGCCCACGGCACCGTCGCGGGCATGCAGTCCCTCGCGGCAGCTGATGAATACGATGATAATCGCAAACACAAACCCCTTGATAATGCCCATCAGGATGTCTTCGCTCTCGGTGAATTTATACATGTTCAGCATGTAATACGCCGAGCCGACTCCGAGCACTTTGGTGGCAACAAACCATCCGGCGAGAATCCCGAAAAACACACACTCTGCGACCAGCAACGGGAGCGAAATCATCATTGCCAACGCGCGCGGGACGACGAGGTAATCGACCGGATTCACTGCGAGCGCGCGCAGCGCGTCGATCTGCTGCGTCACTTTCATGGTTCCAAGTTCCGCGCTCATGGCGGCACCCACGCGACCTGCTACCATCAACCCGGCGAGCACCGGCCCAAGCTCCCGACACATCGCAACGGAAACAACAGGCCCGACTGCGGACTCCATATTTAAATTGGCGAATTGAAAAAACGTCTGCGCCGTGAACACCGCGCCGGTGAACGCTCCGGTGACAATCACGACGAGCTGCGATCCGAATCCGATGTGGCTGATTTGCTCCAGCATCAGGCGAACGCGAACCCTGCCCGCGAGCACCGACTGCAAGGTTTCCACCATGAGCCCTCCCACTTGCCCAAGGTAGATCAAAAGTGCCGAGGGCATTCGACCCAGAGACGAAAGCAAAGCCATATCGTGTGAATTCCGTCAACGCGCGCGAATCGCGGCGGCGAGAGCCAACTCCATTGTCTTGGTCAGGCCAGACGCTGGGTTTTCTTTTTCAGAGCCAGCGCATCGGGAAGCGCACCGACGATTCTGGCCTTCAATCCCGCACGCTGAAACAACGCCTGCACACTGGACACCGGTGGGGGTTCATTGATGAACTCCATGTAAATGATGTCATGATTGGTATCCACCTTGTAACGAAGACCCGGGAGGGTATCCAATTCCAAAGCAAGCCCCATCATCTTTTCCGGACTACGGACTCCAGCGGCATAAACCTCAAGCTCGACCATGAGCAAAGAATCCGTTGCCAGCGTGGATCAACGCAAGCCAAATCGATAAACAAATCCGCAGGCCATCCGGCGCTGTTGGTGCGCCATCCGCACCTTCAATGGTCTCGCAGTACCGCAGCGAAGGGTGATTTGCTTTGAGTTTACCACAACTCGAACTAACCCGTCCGATGACCGACATATGTCCCATCCGGCCGCCTGAGATACGAGTCGGAATCGCAGCAGATGTGCCCGTGATACCATCCTGCCTCGGACGATTCGCGATAAAACTTCCAGAGCAATGGCCCGGATGCCCAGATGAACTCACCGGGCTTAGGCCCACGGAAGACGGGGTTGACGTGACCGCGTTTTTTTGAGTCGGGTGATGTGTTAGTCTGGGGCCGAAAGGAACCAGATAATGAAAGGCAAGAAATACAGCACAGAAGATAAAATCAGGATCTTGAGGCAAGTCGACGGCGGCGAGCAGATCCAAGCCGTGTGCCGGGAGCAC